>JAAUYG010070938.1_pt1 | contig 17488 bp, 15 predicted proteins | sample 7278091 | NCBI WGS metagenome assembly JAAUYG01 (sample SAMN14350201, study PRJNA611818) | marine sediment metagenome | isolation source: surface marine sediment (0.6m) | place: French Polynesia: Moorea | collected 2018-08
CCCCCCACCCCCCCCCCCCCCCCCCCCCCCCCCCCCCCCCCCCCCCCCCCCCCCCCCCCCCCCCCCCCCCCCCCCCCCCCCCCCCCCCCCCCCCCCCGGCGGCGCCCGCCCCCCCCCCCCCCGCCCCGTCAGTTCAAACATTGGCCCAGAGTGAAACAGTCGATTTTCCTTCGGAATACGCAGCCCCAATTCAAACCCAATCTCTATCATGCCAATGCGCTTGTGTCCTGGGTTGGGCACTCCCACTGAGTGGAAGCTGGCCATTCCCTCCACCACCGCCTGTCTTCAAAGGCGGGGAAAACGACCTGCAAGGCTCATTATGCGGCGAAAGCGGGGAATTTTCACAAACTGTATGAAACCTTCCGCCTGCAGCACCGTTAACCCCGCACACGGCAGGGACAATGCGGTTGTGACAGTCACCGCATGGGGGTCATTATCTGTAGACAGTCATTAGCATATTTGAATTATAGTTAATAACCCCCGGGAATCGCCCGGGGTCTTGGTAATAACGTGTTTGTGACAGAGCTGCGGAATTTTGTCTTTCTCTGTCGAGGGCAATGATTTAATTGTTGTCATGTCCGCAAGTGGTGCGTCCCACGACCCGACCCCACATATATCCTCCAGGAGTTTCGACCGCGCGGTTAAACCGGATGTGACCTTGCCACATTTATATTCACCTCGTTTCCATCATCAGCGCGTCTTTTTCTAAAAACACTCTCTCCTGAAATTACACATGCCCGGGGTAGAAAGAGCCCCCCAATGGCTAACATTCAGAACAATGGCCAGGGGTCCTCAGGTAGGAGACACAAGAATAAATATGCTTGACCTCAAGAATGACCACCTGCTGTAGACATTCGTTTTGGGTGCGGACACTAATAACATGACACTGAAAACCGTAGTCCATCCGCAAACTCTAGACTAGGACCTGTTGTTTAAACCCAGTCAGGTTCAAATTACCAATGGGGGTACGAGAGTTTCATTTCATATGCACAAAGGGGCCCGGAGCATACGTTTTTTCTGTCCTTGTCTAGGGGGATCCCAAATATCACCCACCCCAACCATAAATCAGAGCCCCGGGCCAATTAAAGCCACATATTTAGATATATGCCAAGCACATATGTTTTCTTGGCTTTTCTCACGATAGTACTTCACAAAAAGTCCATATACCGAAGATGTAAATTTCCCGCCACGGTATAAGAGATCTTTCTTCATATTTAGCTCCAACTGCTATTTTATAGAAAGGGTTAGCTTATTGGCATATTGTTCTGCAAGTTTCGAAAGTATAGCATTTCCTAAATTTTGAGTGAAATCGCATAAGAGATCTTTCTTCATATTTAGCTCCAACTGCTATTTTATAGAAAGGGTTAGCTGATTGGCATATCGTTCTGCAAGTTTCGAAAGTATAGCATTTCCTAAATTTTGAGTGAAATCGCACTAGTTTCACGTCGCCAGGCAGGGGCAATAAATGTTCGCTCCTCCCGCAACTAAGCAAAACTGAAAATATAAAAAACTGACTGCTTCTATTCAAGACACCCACACAGGAAGCTACTCATATTATGATGCTAACGACCTCCCTAGACTGGGTGCTGGTATGTCCGGTATGACATTTACTATTCTAATATTTATATTAGCTCATGGTTTCCCTCGATCAATTCCCGAGCAATTAACTTAAAACTTCATGCACGTTCGTGCGTTAACTTCCGCTGGTTTGTTTATACCGACCTGACACCTGTTTGCCTTGGATACCGTTAGAGTTTTTCCTCAACAGGTGTCAGTCTCTGTCAACAGGTGTCGCTACCGACCAGTGCCTTTTCCTCGGCAAAGACACGCTGCGACCTTTCCGCCAACAATGGAGCTTGGCAGTGACAGAGTGCTTGGCAAACAACGTCGACACTGGAGACACCTAGTGTCTCCGTGCCAGAAAGAACCTTGGCTGAAAATATAGGAGCCGAAAAAGAAAGGCTGTCTGGATTTAAAAGGCCAACATTAAGCCCAGTGGCTCATTTTGCCTTCGATGCGCCACCATTCGGCGCCCTTCAAATCAAAAATGGCGCCTTTGCGCGAATATGGTCTGCAGTGATTTGAGGGAAATGTCGTCTGCTCGCATAAAATGTCGTCTGCACCACTTGCCTCTGAAAGATTCGTGTCAAAGATGTCGTCTGTTAATAAATTACCTATGGTGCTTCCACCTTACGGTGACATTAGACATTAACGCACAAAGTAAGACTGCGGCAAGAGTGGCCGTTACAGCATTCGATGATGTGGTCAGTGCATGTAGTCAGGGAGGCGACCCTCGTGGGGGGACGCCAAACTGGTACACAATCTCCTATAACTCAGACCGCACCGTCTTTCTTCCTAAACGTAGGGACAAAGTGTGCCCCGCAGCTTGGAAGTCATCTATCCTCCCTGGTCGCAGATCTTAGAGATACGGGGGCGGCTACCAGACTCGCACTAATGGACTTCCTAATAGAAACAAATGCTCCTTGCTCCTATTGTATTCGCCGTCAGGTGTCAGCACCTGAGAAACTCCAAAAGGGACCAGTTACATTTGCCGAACCTTTTAAGGCTATTACCTTCTTTTTTGTTCTCGGTCGTTCTGTAACGAAATCTACCGCGTATAAATCGATCTTACATTTCGTGACACTTTTTAAATTAGCATACTTTTAGCATACTTCGTATCGTAAATTTACTTCGAGTCGACCACGGCGACACTTTTAAAATAGAGGAACTGACACTATTTGGCACCAGACACGTGGAAATTATCATCTGCAAAGACGAGCCAACATTTCGTTGCCGAAGTTTTAGGAGACACCTGGATATATAGGGCTGGGTGGGGTGGGGTTTTTGCTGCAAGCATTGCGTGCGGCCGAGAAAACATCGAGCCACACAGCTGCACGTGAATTCCTCGAGCGTCAGACACGTGCACCAAGTCTGCGCTTACGAGATTTCCACGAAAGTAATACATGTGTAATGTGGCCTAGGATATCCATTGATTGCCGTATTATGGGATACAAAATTCATTTTGCAGGAAATTGGCCTTTCATTGAATGACATGGCAATTTATTAATATGACGCAGAAGGCTGTGAGATTTTTGTATCCGGAAGAGGCAACGTGGGGCAACATTCGCAATGGATCTACACCTTCTACTTGATATGATGTCTCTGCAGTATCGACATCGTTGTAACAAGTTATATAATAATATTAAGTAATCTCAGTTGGACTCCAATAGCTCTTCCTTAACAAGTTATATACCAATATTAGGTAATCTCAGTTGGACTCCAATAGCTCTTCCTTAAAAGAACAGAAGACCAACGTGAATCATTTTGTCACACTTGACTACCACGACAATATCACGAAACAAGAAGATAGCTGCACCGGCCAAAACTGCTACCCCTCCCTCCCTCCCACCACCACCTCCGCCCCGGCCCCAAACCTCACGATACGATACCGAAATTCAGATTCAGACAGCAAATCGCTGATATTAAATTCAGAATCGTTACACAGAAACTCATGAATCTAGATGACAGAAAACGCAAGCAGAATTGGAACTCCCAACAACTGGCATGGTCCAGTCAGTGAGAGACGGAATGCATGCAAGTCGCACGAGCCGTACGTGTCAGGCACGCTGAGCGTTATGACGGACATGCATAGACGTGTAACGAACGGAACTGTGGCTGACTATACCCGCCTGGGCATGACAGTGCAAGATGCGGACATGGCGGTGGCACACGGACACATGTATGTGTGTATGATACTCCGACACATAGACATAGTTGTGGCTATATGACACTATGGTTGATGCAGACATGTCTGTGTGTGACGCTGACATGTCTGTGTGACGCTGACATGACTGCGTGTGACACTGACATGTCTGTGTGTGACGCTGACATGACTGCGTGTGACACTGAAATGTCTGTGTGTGACGCTGACATGACTGCGTGTGGCGCTGACATGTCTGCGTGTGACACTGACATTATGCGTGTGACACTGACATGTATGCGTGTGACGCTGACATATCTGTATGTGGCGCTGACATATCTGTGTGTGACGGTTCACTGTCTGTGTGTGGCGTTGACATGACTGCGTGTGACACTGACATGGTTATACCTGTGACACTGACATGCCTGTGTGATACTGACATGCCTTGTGTGACGCGTACATGTCTGCGTGTGACACTGACATGTATACGTGTGACACTGACCGTGATGTATGTGTGTGACACTGACATATCTGTATGTGACGCTGACATATCTGTGTGTGATGCTGATATGTCTGTGTGTGACGCTGACATGTCTGTGACACTCTGAAACGCAGACACGTTTTTCAGCCTGATATACATGCCTAAACTTCTACCCATAGACAGGTCTGTGACATCTGACACACACATAGAACTACCTGATCTAGGTCGTTGGCATATAGCTGTGACAGTTACACACAGTTGTGACAGACTGACACATAGACTACAAGTGTGATATACATATATGTATGCGACAGCTAGACACACAGTCATGACTAAGGCTCTCTGACATAAAAATGTGACAATGGCCATCTGATCCAACAGTCTGACTCCCTTTTAAACATTTTAACTAAAGGGTGAAGAGCCTAGCTAAAAGATGGGACTAAAACTATAAAAGATCTTCTTATACCTTAGTACCACAGATATTCATAAACTGAAGGCCATTACCACTTGGTAGTACAACGTTATACTTCAAGTCTATCAAAAAAATACCAACTAGTCACACAAGGCCTTGCTTGAGACTGAATGCATTCTCTAAGAAGCTGGCAGTTTCTATGGGGCACAGCTTTGTCAGTGATCTTACTTTCAGATATGCTTACATCACTGGGATTTACTAAGTTCACACTGTGAGTGAACACCCACGGTTAACGAAATCACCACGCATACACCTGCATATACCACCGAATTCAACTTGCAGTCGGTGATATGACCATGAGTGGTTGAAAGCCGACTATAAGCCTGACCCCCCCCCCCCCCCCCGGTTAACGCCTTTATCAGGTCCCACAGGCATTGCACCACTGACGAATGAACATCGCTGAATATGACAATAACCTATATAATTGACGTAACCTGTCTGTGTTTACGTGTAAGAATAATCATAAAGATATCATTGACACTCTTATAAACGTATAAGTGTCAGGCTCTATACGTAACCCCATATACCACCGACCGATGAACATCGGTACATCTGTGTTGCTACTTTAGGGTTCGAGTGGGGGTTACAGTCGAAGTCATCTTTTCTTGTCTGCCTGCGGTTGACTGCGGCTGTTGTGTCACACCCCCACACACCAGTGACACAGTGGGACATCTGCTACACGTCTTGTTGTCTAATACATGTGTCTGACAACGCCCGTAACAAGGGCGTCACATTTTACAATGTTGTCAATGAACATGCACAATGTGTGTATAGACTAGCTACTGTAATTCTTTCGCCTTCAGTCAAAAGTTAGATCGACCGTTAGTCCGTAACTAAGAGGAATGACAGCACATGTATATACATTAAACGTTTTGTGACTATATGTGTATACTGTGCACTAAACGGTTTGAATATTCAGTAATGGATTACCCAATGGCAAGAGAATGCAATTCGCTTGCCTTCTTTGTTTAAATGCCCTGTTTCTTTTCATCTTCCCTTTTCTTCTTCTTCTTCTTCTTCTTCTTCTTCTTCTTCTTCTTCTTCTTCTTCTTTGTATTAGAACAACACGGATCTAAGCCCTAAGTGTGTAATTATGTTTGCAAAGATGTAATGTCATCGTGTCACTACACACGGATCGCGTAGCCACATCTTGCGTATCGGACATTCACCATACAAGTTATTGTCAAAACTTTTTTAAACTACATAGGCCACCTTCTTCGATGGATAATACTAATCATGGTGGTGGTGACATTGATAACATTTGACGCCGTTGACTCCATGGTTTTAAAAAGACGACAGTGGCTGTGCAACGGTAACTTATTAATATACAATGAAACCTCCTATTGCGAGTCTGGGACATCCTCAGAGTCAAGACCACGGCCACAGCGGTGTTTTCATAACTTACCAGAGCTTTTAAAGAACTCAGAAAGAAGAAGCACTCTATTGTACAGTAGGCCCCCTCTTACAAGGCCATCCTATTTTCCAAGAAACTGTAGCCACCCACATCAGAGCGTTAGCTTTAGACGAGACGGAGAACAAACTGCATCTTTGGTCGCATTAGAGGGAGTGACCTCTATAAAGAATGGCCGCTAAAGAGAGGGACCACTGTAGTCAAATGGCTGGTTAGACTATTAATTTGAGGTTACACTGGGAATTGGACTCACCTTTCTGATATCCGCGGCTGTTCTTTCTCGTTTTATAGGGTTCCCTGCACCACCTCCTCCATTATCGTCCTCCATGATCAGCTTGTCACCAACACGACACTTTAAATCCAGTCACTGCCGCATGGGCTAGGTGTCACAGGCTGTTCGGTAGGTGTCACAGGACGTCAAGGTGACAAATATCCTCAATGTGACTATCCTTCACGAAGATCTCCTCGGTGTCTGCTACGAGTCCCTGGAACGCACAAAACCACACGTTTGGATGATCCCAACTTTTCAAACCGCTAACCGCCCCAAATGGCGTGTGTCTCACTGTCGTCTGCTCGTGCGAACAGGGCGGGAAAATATTCAAACGGCGTCAGGCACGGCCGCTAACTGGTACAGTAAACACCCCGGGGAGTCCCAGAAACTTATTTATAAAAAAAAACCACCAAAAAGGCCTCCTTACACAACAAGGTGAAGCCGTCGCCAAATTTGGGGGTGAAACATATGTAAGTTGCTCTTCGACCTTTTTGAGTTTTGGCGGGAAGACCATGGAATTTTAATGTGTCATCTATTTGTGTCTTATTTACAAAAGAGAGGAGTCGACTGAAAGAAGACCAATAAATAACCTACCGTGTTCGTCTGATCTGCTGCAGCTCGAGCTATGGAAACTGTCTAGATTCGGCAGACAGGCCCTGCTAGCATATATAATAACTTTCTTTCAACGCCCATCCTACGACATGACACGGAAGAAGCTTTGATATCTCTGCCCGTGTTTGCCATTAACCTTTGGCTGCATTGAAATCCCCGCCGAGGAAGCTTCAACCGTCAACCCTTTCCGGTGGGCTCGCTTTTCATGATTGGAGGAGCTGAGGGGAGGGGGAGGGGGGGGGGGGGGTGAAGGCCCGGTACCAAGTCCACTTATTCTGATAAGTACCTAGATATATAAGGCGAAATGGTTGTGGTAGGTGGGGGTGAACCAGTTTAAAAGTTGTACTGACAATTTGAAATTCAAAAATAATAACCATGTTGCAAGGTAGTCGACAAATTCATTCATCTGTCCATAAATCTTGATCTCTGCCTGCACAAAGATTCCACAACGCACGCACATCATCATCACTATTATTATTATTATTATTATTATTATTATTATTATTATTATTATTATTATTATTATTATTATTCAAGTGTACGATAATTTCCAGACCGGTTAATAATATCGACATCACAGTGTTTTCACATGTCTCTTATAAAACTTACACACCTTCAAATGAGCTTGTCATTACATTTCCTGTTGTTATTGTAGCAGTAATACACATATAGTCTAGAATCTGTACTAAGCACGGATATGGTTCGTACTTACAATCGATGTCCTCTATAAATATCTTCTAGCTATGTCCGCATGTGTGTACGTCACTGACCAATACGGACAGTGCTATGTCTCTTAAGTTGCCGTCTAGTACACAGTGATATCAGTAGAAGTGTGACCCTGAGATGTCCACTGAGCCTATGTTCCGTGCTCACTCAGCCTGTAGCAGTTGTCTCCACTACCTGTAATACTTCGCCCTGTACTTGGTCTTACGTTACGGCGCAGTACACCTACCTCAAGCTAGAGGTCAGCCGGGGGCCGCTGTTCAAAAGCGCGCCGCCGTGACTAGGCCTGTGAGAGTGCGTGTGTGGGAAAGCCCAGCGACCGTGGCTGGACTACGCCGACCGTCCAGGAATGCGACGGGACGACGAGGAGTCAGCTCTCCGCGAGCCGCACGCTTAGGCACGGCGCCAAGCCAGGCACGGCCCGCAGGCCCCAGAGCACGAGACGCCCTGACAACGGCACACACGCAGGAGGGGGCGCAAGCACCCGACGTCCACCCCTCCTCAGGTCTGCGGGACGACAGGCCCAAACCGCTGTCCGCACGCTGTGAGGTCCTCTTGGGTAACAAGAGGGGGCTTTATTGAGTTCAAATCACTTAAAGAGGAGTCCCGATATAGCAATGAGGCGATGCTTGGTGGTGTGGCTGTCTCTTGTCTTACATCTCTCTCTCTCTCTCTCTCTCTCTCTGACTTTGCAACAAAGCTTTTGATCTTACATATCTTTCTCTATGAATTCAGGTGGCAGACACGAATTGAATGCTGCAGTTTTACCCCCTGTGCTTCTTCTACCTTCAGTCTCTTGGAAAATGAGTTGAATCGATATTTTGAGGCTGTCGAAAAATTTCCAGAACTTGAAAAACGAACCAATAGAGTTGGGACTGTCCCTTCTTTACTACAACCTATACAGAGACCCGGTATACGTCCAGCTATTGTGCAAGTGTCAGGGGTTCTTACGTGTGTGCTCGCGCCTTTTCCCACCTACCATTTTTCGCCGCTGACCCCCAACAATGCATAGGACGCACTGGCCGAAAAAAAAAATGATGCCCGGTAATTTGGAAGGTCTTGAACCGTTGAGAATGAAGTGGAGAGATAATAACAAGCAGTGGACCTTGTCAGCAATTTTCGACCCGCTTTACGTAAGCATGACCGGGCAACAAGTGCGTAGCGAGCCATTCTCTGTGCGTCGCCAGCCGTAAAATCAGCCGAGTCAAGTTTGAATGCGGCGATGGGGGCCCCCACCATAGAGGTGACCGCTTGCTCGTGCGTGCACGGGTGGCACCTTTATTGTAGACAAGTGCAGACTCGGCAAGTGACAGCCTGGCTCTACCTGCCCTGGTATATACCACTATAGTTCAAGTTGCACGCACGTGATTTTCTGTGTCTATACTCTTGAACCGACAGGTCATTGTCTTTTGTTCTCAGCCGTCACGTTTTAAATGTCCTTACGCTTGCGCAGCTCGAGTCTTGTGTCTGGCGCGTGAAACTCCGTCACCCCCCGTACCACCATCCCCGGACCCAGTCCCATTTCTGCCACCAAAGATTCCGTGGTGCCGGAACTGCAGAACCCACACGCCAAAGGCCATCTCGGGGTCACATAGCGTAGAGCCGCTGCGTACATTTATACGGAATTGTGTAACTTTAGGTTTTTGATTCACAATGTGAAGAGACCTTAACTGGGTCAAGTTATGCAGTGGAGAACTACGCGGCATCACATACACAGCATTTATAATAACCCTTCATCCGACACATTTCTCACGTAACTACCACCATCACCACCATCACGACCACCACTACTGGTGGTTGTGGTGGTCGGTGATTGACAACTTGATGTTGGACAGGCAGCCCGAAGGCTACGACGTCCTTCTGATCATAATACGTTTGGTAATATGAATGGCAAGATACAGTGAGTAGGATCGAAAGACTTAGTAATTTGCAACTAATTTTGTTGGTCAAGGCAGATTTACAATCAATGATGGTGCTGGTGATAACCAGAACCATGGTTCTGATGGTGCTGATATAACCAGAACCACTGTAACTTCCTACAGAAAGTAATACTATATCAGCTAAACTATTTCCACTGGTAATTTTTAATGTGTCTCGTGATATGGACCTAGTAGTGATCAGTGTACCCTGTACTCTCAACGCAGGAACTGCTTAATCACCCACTTGCGATCGACATTGTCGCATACATTATCGGCAACACATCATGAGAAACTCCCCTTCAAATGTCCCTCATTCGCTATTTGCCGTGACATATTTTAAAAACAATGTTTGCAGTGGAGCAATTCCACGCGTGGCTGCGTGCTACATATCGGTGACGTCCCTTTGTATGGAGCTGAATGCCCAGGAAAGTCATCTGCTCGGGAAGACAAAACCCCATCACCTGCCAAAAATACCAAGATGCGTCCTAGACAAAAGCCAGGAACACCATCCCAAGATGCCTGCTTCCGGTGGCTTGAGTTCCGGTTCTGTGACACCGCTTCCGTTTGAAGCAGCTGAAGGAAGCCAACGGTAGAATGGCTCCTCCTTGTGTATATGTCAACAGGAAATGGTTTTATAGCACTCCCTAGTCTTATTTGAAAAGCAGAAAAGGCGGTAAACACATGTTTATTTGAATTCCAGCTGCATCGGAAACACCCGAGCATCCACTTTTAGTCACTTACAACAAGATAAATTGTTCAAGTCCAGCGTCACTGTACCCCACCCATATTACGAGAAACCGCTTTTTGTTTCAGTAGGCAAGTGAAGATATTGGTTCATGGGATTGACTTTATATTCCCACACAACACACACACTAAAGACATGCATATACAGATACATTCACGACACCTCATTGAGGCTTCTTTGAATAAACGCACTTGGTCGCAGTGCTTCACGCTTTTGTTGTCATCCTGTATGACTTGCATTAATTACCATCCAGTGTTACTATCCTTATGCTACAACGTGCTCTTTCAGTGAACAATGCTACTCAATGGATTGGTAAAAACTAAGCGGACGGACAATCATCTCCGAGGAGAGCTGGTCCTTTAGAACCGCTAATACATATCTCGCTACATGTCAACTGCACGTGTTATCTTAGAGCTTGGCTTAACGTTGTTCTCTGAAGTTATTCCTTTGTCACTTTGCTGTTCTCCTACAAGCACTCGGGTCCCAGAAGCCCTGCCCCTCCTCAACCCAACATTTAGCTGCAAGTTGCAAATCTGTATCGGTTCCAGTGACAAGAAACCACACATCTGAGAGGGAGACACGGGGCTCAGATGACCAATCCCTTTTTTTACTTTATCTACCCTCAAGCCGTGGTCAAATTACCTTTAAAACCCACCCGGGAATTAGAAATCTTGCTCCATCTAAGGTCAAGAAGCCTTTTCTCTTGTAAGTGATTGTCTAGCAGGGGTCGCGACTTCTGTCCAAGTTTACAGGAAGCAGACCCGACAAGCTAAGGCTCCACACGCTGACAAAGGCTGCCGTTCGGTCAACATGGGGGTATAGAGGACAAACTTTGAGTTACACTTCCTTCCGTGTCCTGGCGTCACCCGACGGGACCTTTCTGAGGGGGGAAGGGCGGAAAGTTCAGGGTGATTAGGAGACGGTATATAGGTGGACGTCAAACACGAGATTGATATGTTGAGTGGCAAAATTTGGGGTCCGTGTTGGTACGCGATGGTCACAAAACAATTTAGCAAATACGAGTTTACAACGCCGCGGTCAAGATGTGTAGAGTTTAAAGAAACGGTTGGACATGCCGCTCTAAAAACAGACTCAGCCAGATAGAAGTCATTTTTTGTCACACCGACCGACCAGATTTAAGACAATGTTCTCTCTCTCTCTCATCTCTCTCTCTCATGTCTCTCCTGTCTTTAACTCTCACGTCCTGAACTCTATCTCTCATGTATTTAAAACTGCCTTTACATGTATTGTATTATAACAAGAAAAAACGCTGGAACAGCAAAAACACGTAAAATTGTGCATACAGGGATTTCGTTACACGTTACCATGGTATGACGAAATCACATATGGGCAATATCTGTGTCTAAACTTGTGTTTGACCTTTCACTTCACTGTCACCCAATGTCAACATAATGGCTTGGCTAGATTGATCATATAGATGATTTCCTGTTAGTAGTTAATGGCAACATATGCCTTACCCTTATTCCTATCCGAGACAGGACAGCTTGAACCAGCTTGAACAGCTTGAAATATTGACCAAGTATGAGACTTTGAACTTAACCTGTCAAGGTTACTCAGGGTCAAATGCGATAGCGCGGCTGGACTCCCTGTAGACTGCCTGTTAGCCATTCAATAGTAACAAAATTTTGCCGTATAGCTCGATTCTTCGTCAGATGAAAGGGTTTGAAATATGAGTGACATTAAACGTGACATTTGAAGGTCACTCAAGGTCAGATCTAAAAATAACACATTTGGGCTCGCTATATATGAATTCCTATTGGTGTTTAATAGCAATGAATGTCCTCTGTTCCTTTACGAGGCAGGCTTACAAAATCTTAGTGACTTTGACCTTTTAAGGTCACTCAAAATCAAATCTAATGGTGCAGGTGGACTCCCCATATATGATTTCCTATTAGTGTTTAACAGTAAAAAATGCCTAACTCAGCTCCTTCACGGGGTATAAGCCTTCAAAATCTGAGTGACCCTGAATTTGTTCTTTCAAGGTCACTTAAGGTCAACTCTTATGATGCAGTTGGACTATTCATTTTGATAGTAACCATGCCTATCTCACACGGTTTAGGTATTATAGCCGCTTGCAAATATTTTCTCCCATGTGGTATCCCTGGGGCCAAAATTCGTACTGACTTCCACTCTTACCGTGGGGGGGATTTTGTATTTTGTCAAAGTCCAATGGTTTCATCCCTGTGTCAGAGGGAATTCTTGCACCAAAATGAATTAGATTGGTTAAATAGATTTTGAGACACATATTGTGTTAATAGACGCACATGCAGGCATGGGCATTACAATATACCTATCGCAGCAAAGCTGGGACGGGTTTAACCACCCGAGAAATGAAGATAACATGGTAATAATGACCGAAGCTTCCTCTATTGAGCGTTCTTTTGAGCATGTTCAGAGTTTAAAACCAACCCATGCATATATATAAAAACCCATGGCGCTTAGTTCCAGGCTGTGTTAGGTGCTTAATTTAGATTGAAGCTCTTCTGAGTTTCCCGATGCCGATGACTTTCTCCTTGACGCCGGAAGGATGGACAAAGGAAGTCTGTTATGGTTTCCTTTTCTCCAGCAGAACAACTAAAAGTGTCACAGAGAAGGGATGTGTCATAGATGAGGAAGCTATCAAAAATCAAGGCCGCACGTGTTTTGTGTGTGGTTCACGTGTCATACGTACGCTGTGGTCATTTTATCGATTTCTCGTTTAGCGAAACGTTTTTGCTTCAAATCTTAGCTATTTTCTTTTTTTTAACCAAAAACCCACGTTACTAACAAGAACAGCTGGGAATTCGGACATAAGGTCTTTCCAATAATCACGAATGATCAGTGCCGTATTACCACGAAACTCTGTCCCTGTCCCTTGTGGCCCGTGTCGGACTCATGTGGTTTGGGGAATGCTCGGTGCAAAGCCATCCGTTCGGCGGTGCATTGCCATTTGTTCTGACACGTCTGAACGAAATTTGGACGCCTTTCGATTCAAGACAGTGTGGTGGAAAAGAACAAACGCATCCACGTGAACAATTTAGAGATAAAAAAGAAGTACATCGCGCAAATGAACATTAATCTTTCTGAATTACAAAAAGCGGTGGCTGAATATGACTGTATACATCAAACAAAGTACGGGTTGTCAACCTGAGAAGAAAGACAATGCACGTCGCGACTTTTGGGAGGCCATTCAAACCATTTTAAATTTTAAGGACGTTTTCAAAACCCTGCGGGTTTTGGGGCATCACGGAAAAAAATGTGGCCTACCAAATGAACAATATAAAGTACTCCAGGACGACAGTTGTGTTTTTGTGTGACATTATATGTCTTAAACTATAAAAAAGCAGCAAGAAAGGTAGACAATAAACACGGTTTAATAAAGACAAAGCCACTGTAGACACGAGCAGACAATACACTCTGATTAATTGCTTCGCGAATAGTTAGGCCAGGTTCATAAGGTGTGAAATTAAACCGCTATAATATATCTAAACTTTGAACCTTGTAAAATGTCAAATTGACCACCGATCGTGTATCATTTTCTGAAACACGAATTATTTGCGTAGTTCATAACGGAAATCAAAGACAAAATTATCATGAATCACATTTGTGACAAAAATAATAAAAAAAAGCCATATACCTAGGAAATGTCCAAGGCAAAATTTAAATTAAATTATGATACAAGCCCTGTTTTTTCAGGTAATCGCATAGAGTTTATTTTAGAAAGTTTACAAGGCGGCGTTTTTTATATTTACAATTAACGCGTTGTATTAGGCCTATATAATGTTATTTCAGTGACAAATCATTATTTCGTATACGGGGGGTCTAAACTTACTCAAATGTACTTGGTTTCCCGATACTTTCATAATCTATTCATCCAATGCTTTGACATGCAACGTCAGGTACATAACATACAACCCAGCGGATAAATAAACATATTTACCATACGGTAAGGCCATTGAAATGTATTTCTACCTGTGCAACCCCTGAGATCGCCAGGGATCACTGGAACCCACCAGATTAAGACCACACAAAATGTGATATAGGAATGAGAAAACGAGGCTTGGACTAAGGTTGTCTTATTTATGAGACTAGTCTTCCTGATAATACATTACGAAGGAACGTTGTTTAGGTAGCGTAAGTTGGAATGCGGTTTCGAATACAAGTTGTTTTTAAATACAATTTGTATTTAAAAACAACTTGTATTCGTCAATGTATCCTTAAATGAGTCGTCCTCACGAACTGTAACATGTGCCAGCTTTGAGCGTGCTGTCGTAAATCCTTCGCTTTCAGCGTTATCTCTATTCTGCACAGCCTCCAGAAACCAACAAATATGGCCCACGTACCTTGTATAATGAATGATTCTATCCGTTGGTCCTCGTTTCACCTGTTGTTAACCTTAGAAGGCTGGAGACAATATTTACAGGTGTATAAAACTGTCGTCGCTTTCCGTACACAACAGCAAATATGAATAGATGAATAGATCTGCCACGTATAAAGAGTCGCTTGCAAACCACAAGTGGATATATCAGATAGAACCAATTATATTTGACAGTGTGTCTTTAGGTAAGCGCATGTACACGTCCGTTGGTAATCAAGGTTCGAACTTTTGGGGAAGATCCTGCAATGTCTTTCGATTGTTTAGAAGGGACGCATCTTTTATTCGACTATTCGACGTTTGTGGAATGAAATATTTAATGGCCCAAATACTGGTGATATTAGTGCAAACCTTTGTGGATTTATTAAGATTTACAAAGGTAGACCCCACAAAAATAAATAAATAAATAAATTATAGGCAGTAGAAAGTCGTGTACACTTGAGAGAGAGAGAGAGAGAGAGAGAGAGAGAGAGAGAGAGAGAGAGAGAGAGAGAGAGAGAGAGAGAGATGAATAAACAACGGGCAATCTGTTTTTGTGTTTTGCAACCATATAAAGGCAACCACTTGGCCTCACGCGCGGCACATGCTGAGAGCCAATCACAATCATGGTGGGACCCGCGGTCTGGAATCGGCCCAGGATAAACAATCCGCCATAAAGGCCTTTTGTTTACAAACATCCAGGGCAGACGGCCATGTTTAGGCATGTCCGGTCATAAAAGGCGCAACACAAGACTTATTCTTGTACATTCGCATATCCTTTGCAGGAACACTATAGCAGGGCTAGCGGAGGGGCATGGGTGTTGCCTTGAGTATGACTCGTCAAGAGATTTAGAAAAATAATACATGGCGATAAATTTACCAAGGAATTTTATTTATTGACGCACACGTGTGCATGCTTGAGGCAAAAAACAAGTACCGTTACCCCGTTCGAACTTAACTGCGCTTGGATACGGTAGATTCTTACTGGTCTTCTCGACTTGGACCTCAGTAAATTATCATGATTGACAACACCCTTCAACTTTGCTGCAGGTTTTTGTGCTCTCAGAAAGAGTCGCGTTTAGGTATGCAACAACCAAAGAATGCGAAAAAAAAGAATACCTACTTGAAAATATGTGCAATAAACGTCTGCGTGCATGGCAAAGGGGTATATTGTTGCGTGCGTGAATATACATGTATTGCAAATATTCGAACTATAAGGGTTTTCTTCCAAAGCCAATGCGCATATACTTGCTAGCCTCCTTGTCAGCGGCACCCTCAAATTACAGTACCCAACCCCCTTCAATTTGAGAAGACCCTTTTGATTGGCGTTTAGCATAATAGGGCGTCTGTATGAATTTGGATGAGTATGGACTTATCTGCTGAAAGAAAACGTATTAAGGTCTCCTGTACGTGACTGCTTGCCAGGAATGTTTTCATTCACAACGTTGTGCAATTGTTGGCCAGGGTTATACTTACCGATAATATGGAGTTCCGACGAGAGCTATATTCTGTCATAAATATCGACCTTTGCTCTTGTCAAGTGGTAGGTAATTATCATAACTGTAACAGCCAGATGTAAATGAGGGAATTCCAAAACGGTTCATTTTCCATCATTATGGTGCCGACCGTTTTGTTGTTATGACAGTGGCGTTGAGACTGGCATACCAGAGCAGCCCTCCTATAGATAGGAGTGCTGGTGATAGACCCAGCGTTATATGTCATACACTATATACACAGATCTCATTACATTTATCTATATTGCAACAAATGTAAAAAGGTATAGGCATATTTTTCCTGGAAAATAATTCTGTCTTCGTATGCAAACCAATGTATTCTTGGCATCCAAGAAGCTGATAACTCATACAGGCAAATTGGTGTAGCATAGATTAATGTAGATTTGGGTGTACACGTACACGCAGTATTTAACAACTGACTGTAATTAAATACATTCTTGATATAACAGCTCGCCACTTGACGTGGAGAAAATGTTCCACGTTGTTCACATAAATGGCCTGGCAAAACTCTTGTATAGAATTCCCAGTATCTGGTAAGCATACGAATTCAGTTTATTTCTTCATGGGGACACCCCGCCTACACATTTCTTCATTGTCAAACCCATGGGTCTTCTGACTGAATTATCGCAAGCAAGCAGAGACTAATCCACCTTTGACAGATGGATTTTTTCCCTCATTCTCTCGTGCAAAGCACTCGACCCCAGCAAACCCCAAGCGAAAGTGGAAAGCATTGACAAAGTTGCCAAAACGCGTGGCTCCCGATAACAGACGTAGGGCGGGTACCCCCCCCCCCCCCCTCCTTCCACGTGGCGCCGAACGACCGTCCTTCTGAACGGTGTCTGCTGGCTCACTGCAGTTTTGTCTGATGTCATCCGTGGCTGTTGACCCACTGTCATTTATTTGATGTTACCCATAGCCTACTGTCTTGTAATGTGCATCTGACGTTACCCATGTCTGTTGGCTCACTGTCGTTTTTCTGACGTTACCCGTGTCTGTTGGTTCACTGGCGTTTTTCTGACGTTACCCGTGTCTGTTGGCTCACTGGCGTTTATCTGACGTCACCCGTGTCTGTTGGCTCACTGGCGTTTATCTGACGTTACCCGTGTCTGTTGGCTCACGATCGTTTATCTAACGTCACCCGTGTCTGTTGGCTCACGATCGTTTATCTAACGTTACCCGTGTCTGTTATCTCACGATCGTTTATCTGACGTTACCCGTGTCTGTTATCTCACGATCGTTTATCTGACGTTACCCCTGTCTGTTAGCTCCACTGGCGTTTATCTGAC
>JAAUYG010180426.1_pt1 | contig 17479 bp, 14 predicted proteins | sample 7278091 | NCBI WGS metagenome assembly JAAUYG01 (sample SAMN14350201, study PRJNA611818) | marine sediment metagenome | isolation source: surface marine sediment (0.6m) | place: French Polynesia: Moorea | collected 2018-08
ATACTGGTACACAGCACTCCTGTCAAGAATTTGTGTCCTTTCTAGAGGGGTGTCCTCTCTAGAGAGTGTCATTTAAGAGAGGGTCCACTGTATAGCAATCCTGGGGGATGGTCTTGATTTAGAAGTTCCCCTGTACATTTTTAACTGTATCTGTACAGTATCCTCTCATTCCCGTTGACTACAGGACGTTCTGAGAGATCTACATTTACCGGGAGAGAGCACTTTGTACTTGTTGACCCCAGATGTTGGAGAACCCGCCGCTGCCTGCCTTCGCCCAGAGACTTCAGAAAAGTAAGAACCTTGGAAATAATGTCTTATAAAGATTGTCGCATTTTCCTTTTATTGTGTTTCTATATTCAGTTTAAATTTTACAATATTGTTTAGAGCTTAACTAGTTGATTGCTTGATATTCATTAAACTACAATATACATATGTATATATATATATATTGAAAACCTTGCTAAACAAATAAATGCTTGAACAAAAATTTGGTTTAGGTGAATCTGTGCAACTTAGCATTGATAAAACTCATCTAATATTGCTGAGTTGTAGAATTTATAACTTTCACCAAGTGTGATTTAATAAGAAAGAGAAATCTAGTGAAAATGCTAGAGATGCTTAAAAGTTTGCTGTTGCCTGGTTTATTCTCCAGTGCCAGTATTATGGATAGACTGTCACAGATGTTCACATTGCGAGTAAAGTACAAAGACAAAGGCGAACAATTCACTCTCAACTTTCCTGGCAGTAAAACAGTTCAAGAGGTGAGACAAGTTAATAGACAGTATAAAAGATATGTCATATAGAAATAAGGTGTAAACTAAATATCCAGTTCTGCTATGTGGGGTGTAAATAATAAGTCTACAGTCGCTGTTCATGAAGCTTCAGGGATTTTACTGCTACTATGTCCTTAGGATCTTGAATTTCCATTTGGGAGAAAGTTTCGTCTTTGAATATTAAGCTGGTATTAAAGTCAACAGTGAGTCACTACCATCTTTCTCATGTGAAAATTATGTAGTCAAGTATGCCTGTAATGTTATGTAAAATTAATCTCTGTGTTATGTAAAATTATATATTATATTTTACTTTTTTGGGGACTTACCTCAAATCCCCCAATGTTTATGTATGTATATGGAAATATATGTAAGTTATTTTGGTTCATAAAATTCCTGTCCCAAGTTTACAAATTTAAATAAGTTAAATACCAAGTATACGCCAGTCTTGGGCAGGCAATACTAGGATTATTGTCTGGATGTTTATAGTACAACCTAGCCAGGCCAGGCGGTGATTGTAATCTGGTGTCCACTTCAGCAATAGATTTTTTATCAACAGGATATATATGTTTAAAATGCTTGTTTTGGTATTTTCAAGGTGAAAAGAGATGTATATGCACTGACTGACGTCCCAGTAAGGAATCAGGAATGGAAAGGATGGCCTCCTGCTGCCTCCGATGAAACTGTACGGAAATAAAACACCTTCGTCTAAATTTGTTTCTGTTTGACAAACATTTGTTCTTAGATTTGCCTCTGAACAAATTGTTATTGCATAGCTATGCACTATATTTATTGAAGCTGCTTATAGTCTCAGCCAAGTGGTTTGAAATATGCTGCTAGATATTCCATTGACAGTACCGGTAACGTTAAATGCTGCTGAAGTTGAATATTGTGCGTTGGATTTTTGTGAGGGCTTGCATGAGAAAAATATTGTGTCAGATATTGTGCTAACTTCAGATGACGTTAGCTTCAAATATTGTGCTAACTTCAGATGACGTTAGCGGGAAGTGGGATTGGTTTTCCTTGTCATGACTTGGAAATGGCCAGCGCTGGAAGTCACAAGGTAGCACGGCCAAAACACAGGGCGTCGGAGGTAAGTGATTGACATCTCACATTTCTCAACAAACTCCTCCATAAACAGGCTAAAACACACACATTACATTCCACATTCTTAAATTACATGGTATATGGGGAACCTAACTGGGTGCTTAAATATCTAATATTCGCTGTTAAAAAACTTCTGACAAGTGACCTATATATAATTCCTAAAAGCAAACAAAATATTTTGTTTGATGCTGTGATTGATGTGTGCAGGATTAGCTTGGGACCAAGTTCAGGTGGGGGAGTTCCGCAGGGGTGTATGCACAGGACTGTGCGGGAGCAGGCTGGATGAGTGTGTGTGGGATGGGGCGGAATTCCCGCACAGGTATGGGGAGTGAGACTCGGGGAGTGTGACTGATCTCTGTGGGATGGGATCTTGACCACATTTGTCCCACGCAGGGCTTTAAAACACCTACACACACAAAAATCACACATACACAAATTTCATTGGAAAATGTCTTAAATTCAAGCTATACTTAAGCATGGAAATGACAATTGTAGATTATATTGAGACTTTAACTTCAAACTTGAGATGTTTCAACAATATGCACCAAGCAATAGAATTAATATTACATTTAGTATACGCATACCAGTAGTAAGTTTATTTTCAAACTTGAGACTTTCAAACTTGAGACTTATCATCTATGGAACATCCAGCAACTTCTTTTTTGTTTGCCCCAGGAGGATATGGATATGGAGAGTGATGAGGAGTTTGAGGAAGCTCACGAATCCTTCTCCGGAGCAGACGACAACTTTCTGGAGCATGATCACGAGGGCCCTCGTAAACCTCAGTCCCTGAGTAAGTACTACCGTGACTTCTGGATCTGCTGCTGATGGATATAGACAAAAAATAAACAAACAAACAAAAAAAAAAAATCCTGAATACTTAAGCATGATGCTATTGATTATAACTACGCTCACATGAAATCCTGACTTGTGCATTATTGAAGCAGAGAATGCAGCACCAGCTGCTTCGATAATGCACAAGTCAGGATTTCATGTGAGCGTAGTTATAGCAATATAAGGACTCGTCCGAGTCCGAAAAGATACCTAACTTGAGTCAAGTGTCTCTGCAACTGTGTTATGGTGTCTGTAGTAAAATGTCTATGTTTATGATGGTTTTATTGGGGAGGGGGGGAGGATCTTTGGTGTATATCGGCCAACTGGCTACTGTGCCTACTGCTCATACTGTGGGTTGATAACAGGCTATAGAGGTATTGTAAAATAGTATTTGTGCCACAGATTGCTTGTAGGAATCAAATGCATGGGTGTGATGGTACTGAAAGATGGTTTCATCATTTGAGGCCTTATCTGCATTTTGCACATGTACATGTCATGTGGCCTCAGAAATGCATCTTCTGCTACATGTGAATTCTTCTCCAATTCTCCAGTGCCAGAAAATGCCACAAACGAAGCAGAAGCATTAGAAAGCTTTTCTAGGGAATTTGCAGAACGGTAAGTTGAGGAATACATATAGAAAGAATTGCATGGGTGAATTGTTAAGATTTGCATATATATGTATATGCATACAGGTAACTAAAAATATGGCACATGCAGCCAACATGCCGTATAAATGGTAGTTAACCACATTATTCATTTCTTATTACATAATTTTTGATATGCTTGTTAAAAGTTTTGTAACATTTCACTATGTCCACAGATTTGTGTGAAATTCTTGAGACAGTTGTATGATTTTGTCACTGTCCAAATAACATATATAAAAAGTAATGACAATGTAACAATATGTTAATAATAAGTCATTTTGGTTGGGGACAAAGGCAGTTTTAAATGGCAAAAAGGACAGGTTTCATAAATCTGAACAGCTTCTTGCGTGTCGGACAGTATTATGATTATGTGTACAGCAATGTGCAGCATGTTTTATACAAAAAAAAAACAAAAACAATTGCAGTCCCAAGATCAGTTTTCAATGCTGCTGCTGCATGCGATTCTGTGCAGGGTGTAATGCTCTGATAAAAGAGGTCTTGCTATGTATATCTTTTTTTCAGTTATGGAGAATGCCATCCTGTGTTTTATATTGGTTCACTTGAAGATGCTCAGTCAGACGCCCTCCAATGTCGGGCAAGAGAGGTAAGGAGTTACCGGTCACAGGTCAAAACATCACATATTCTAGCCAGTAACATGATAACAGCGGCATCGTGGAATTAACAGAACCATGGCAGACTGGCTGGTTTCTAGAAACATGTGAATCATAGTAAAAAGCCCAAAACGTGTTTGAGGCATGGAAAAGACAAAAATGACCAAGGTTATTAATGAACCTGAGTGTCTTTCTAGATGTATTTTCTTTTCTAGAAATTTGCCCATAGAAGTGGGCCCAGAGAAACTAGCCTCTTGGTTCCATAGGTCCAGTAGCCAGTTTCTGGAGAAATCTTAAATCCAGAGACAAACTTACGTTCATTAAATCACCTTGGTAGCCAATGTCTTTTCCATGCTTAAAATCACTAGAGAACTTAAGATTTTTTGAGAAACTGGCCCCAGAAAAACACCCAAGTTCACTAATCACCCTGAAAATCATTCTCTTTTCTATGCTTGGAATGGCTTTATGATTGTCAAACCACCAGATGCAGCATGTTGGAGTCAAAAATATCGTAACAGTAAATATATTGTTTGGTGATCCCTTGGCACTATGAGCAAGACGAGATAACCTGCTAAGATCCAATATGTTCTCCATGTTTTCAGAGGAAATTGTTAGCTATATACCTGCACCATGACGGCAGCATTCTTGCCAACGTATTCTGCTCACAAATTCTGTGCGCGGACAGCATCGTTTCGTTCCTCACTAATAACTTTCTAGTCTGGGCCTGGGATCTTACATCCGAGGCAAACAAAGCAAGGTATGTGGGCATTTGCTCAATAAATAATAATATACTCTTTTGAAAATTTAATCTCCAGCTTTTATTCCAGATAGTCAAGATTGGAAATGTGAAGTTTCTTAAACTTTGAGCCTGGAGTTACCGTGTCATGAATTAAAAGTTTGCTTGGAGGAAGACTTGAAATTGGACGGCAGTCATATGATCTAAAGCTATAATTTGTAAATATAGCATTATATGTTATCTGTTAACAATAAATGGAATATATACATGTATACACTGCAATAATGTAGTTTAAGTTAATCTGATTTATGTTGTGTCATTTGTGAGTGAAAATTTGGGCTTTTCAGAAAGTGTTGCATCCATGGATTGTATATTTCTTAATGTAAAAAATGTGCTGCTAGACAGTGCAAGATATATATTGGCCAGCTATAGTGTAACATAAAAAGGAGGGTCTTTCTGTAGGGCTATAAGAGTGGTTCCACTGTTAGCAGAGCAGGCATAATCTTAAGATTGCTCTTCTAACAGTGAAATTGCTCACAAAGTCTTAAAAAGGAGGGTTCCATAATCAAAGGGTTCACTGTACTATACTTTGTCATTTGATTCTGCCCAAATGATTCTTTGTTGAGCTTCATTCTGAGTCAGTGTCTGAAATTTGGAAATATCGTATTACTTTATGAACAGGCCTGTGACAACTTTATGTCTTTAATGTCTCCTGACTGTTTTTCCTATCCACAGGTTGTTGACGATGTGCACTCGTCACTTTGGTAGTACTGCCGCTAACACAGTACGCACGTTCCGTGCCGATGAACTGCCGTTGTTGCTCATCATATCACGAAATCGGGGAACAAACGAAGTCATTTCTGTGATACGGGGTGAGGGATTTTATTCTCAAGGATACATGTATCAAACATTTCTCCCTATATCACCCCATAAAATGAACAGCTGCATGAATAGTCAAAATTGGTCGTAATTAGTGTTCGTGAGTAGTCATAATAAATTAATTAGTAGTAATTCATAGATTTCACTGTAGATGTAAATCTTAAGAGTTTGATGTATCAGCACTGTGGTACCAGTACTTGTAATCATGTTGTTGTATCTTTAGATTTCAGAAAATAATTAACTACTTATTTGATTGTCTTTAGCTAGTGTTTCCTTGTTTGGTTGTTTTGCACTCCAGGTAATACAACGTTGGATGAACTAATGACACAGCTAATTCATGCCACAGAGGTGTTCAGAGAGCAACAGATGAAAGAGATTCGGGAAGAAGTAAGTGTGGAATCCTGGGGAAACTGCCAACACCAGTATACTCCAACTGCTTTGATAGATATATTGGGCTGAACTACTGCAGTATTACTGTTCTCTTTTACTTTACATGCATTGTAACAATCCTGGTTGCAAGTATTTATTGTTTTAGAACCATTCAGCCATCATTACTGTTTCTTGCAGTGACTTTCTGTATTGGGTACTGGATAAATCATATTTTACGTCAGCGTTTGACCGTTTAAGATGATATAATGGCTGGGACTTCCAAATTTAACGCAATTGCTTTGATGTGGTTTAATTGGGGCTCACCCCCCAACTCATAACGGTTGGGAAATAAGGGAACGTATCCATTTTCATGTAGCATTTAGTGTTGCCAATCATGCAAAAAAAATCTTATAAACCAATATGTTAATGTGTATAAATGAAGAACCTTTCACGCATTGTTAGTACCTTTATAGTGAATGACTGGATTGTCTGTTATTTTATCACATTTTCAGGATGAAAGAGAGGCCAGAGAGACTGTGAAGCGGGAACAAGACGACGCTTATGAGAGGTCTTTAGCAATGGACAGAGAAAAGGTTAGAGATAATTGGGGGAATTTTCTACTGGCTTTCAACTTTACACCTGCAGTAACTTATCCTGTTGCCATGAGTAGGGCTCCACATGGGTAAAAAAAACGAACTGCGACACGGCCACTTAAAAAGTTGTAGAAATTCGACGTGGCCTTTTATAAAAACTGTAGAAAGTGACGTTAAGGTCTTATAAAAAGTGACATGGGGACATAGGGAAAAAATAAATAAAAAGTGACGTGTGACATATAGCATAAATTACTCGGACCTATGTGGAGCCCTATGAGTACTCATGTTGCAAATGTACCTGCAAATTAAGACTAACACCTTGACAAGTCTCAGCTCCAACATTGCGCATGTTGCATTCCATTGATAACCATTTCACAAATTTGTTTTTCTGTATACAGGAGAAGACCAAGAAGTTAGAAGAGGAAGAAAGAATGAGACAAGAGTTTCAAGAGAGAGTGAAGAAGGAGGAGGAAGAAAAGCAGAAATTGTTTGAAGAAGAGCAGAAAGAGGTAGAGCACCAGAAAGAGAAAGTTCTGTTGTCTTAAAGGTTGAAATATTCATAGCTATACTAAGTTGGCTTTACCGACAACACAAATGGAAAATCGTGTTGCAAAATATTTAACATGAGATAAGTGGATATGAAAAAGGGTCCTCGGTTTGACATAGGTATTGCTAATTCTGAAGTAATAGTAATTCTGAAGTAATAGTACAGTAATAAGGACACCCCGTCTGCCAAAAAATTCTGTAGAGAGGTGTCCTTTGGTGAGAGGAAGCATCACAAGCATTCATAGTACTTACTGCCAAAAATTTGTGTCCTTCATAGACGGGTGTCCTTTCTAGAGAGTGTCCTTTAAGAGAGGGATTACTGTACCTTGAACTTGAAAATGGATAAATAAAGTGCATGTCAATATTTTGTATGTTCTCTTTGTCATAGGCTGTACGTCAGTCTATACGGGATCAGTTACCTGAAGAACCTCCAGCAGATTGCAGCGAACCCCTGAGCACTATCAGATTTCGTTTCCCCGATGGCCAGATGGTTGTACGCCGCTTCCTGGCCCAGAATCCTTTGCAGATTCTTCTGAATTTTGTTGCTTCCAAAGGCTTCCAAATGGAGGAGTATAAGGTGCTAACAACGTTTCCCAGGAAAGATGTAAGTTTTCTAAGGCACAAATGCCATTTTCCCAGGAATCGTGCTAGCTTTAAAAGTTGCTAATGCCATTCCCCAGAAAGGCGCTAATTCTATTTCCCACTTAGTTATCTTTTGCCCCACACTTTTTTCAGTCAGGTCTTTACTGAACCATTGCATTTGTGTATGTGTAAGACTTTTTTTTTAATAAAATTATACTTTTGCATCAGTTTTTAATCTCTGTATAGGCAAGAGCCTAATCTTGATGAGTGATGAGTGTGCTTTTCCTTCATTAATATTAGTATGATTAACTATAGACCTCCTCTAAAGGCCACCTGCTTATAAAGACCACACGTCTCCAGAGATATACTTTCCATGTTATTGAACCTGCATTTAAAAACCACCTGTGTATAAGGACCATATTTTGTTGGTCTCTCAGGTGGTCTTTATATACAGGTTTCACTGGATATATTTTGAGCTGGCCCTGTAGCTTATTTTTATGACTGTGGAATTTTAAGAGACTGTCATTGACTCCTGGTCTTGCAGACATTGCCGTCATTCACCTTAAGGTGCAACAAAATTAAAATATTTCAGTCATTTAAAATATATTCCTGGCATTTTGCATTTATATGTTGAAGAAATATCTTATAATATTTTGATGGCCATGACATAACCTGATTGGAATCATGTCGTAACCAGCCTTTACAGTGTCATCTGTGTTTTAAAGCAGTTACAGTTATGCAGTTGCAGTCTTAATTATTTTTAACCTTTGTCTTTTTTTTTTTTTTTTTTGCTTTCAGCTAACGCAATGTGATGCCAATGCCACACTTGAGGCCCTTCGACTGTGCCCACAAGAGACTCTCATTTTGGAAGAGAAATAGCACTAGGCCTTGTATTTAATATATATTATATATACAGCTGTTGTCCAAGTTAACACTATGACTGTCAGGTGGAGCAGCAGCGATACGGAGCCGGCACATTTCCCAAAGCTCAAACTGGAATTCGTCAAAGTGTTTCAGGACTGGCTGCTATATGAAACACCCCACCCCATCTGTTTTGTACCCCAGCTGAGCTACGAATATTGGTTTCCAAATATGAAGTACTTTTTGGTAACTTCATTTTGATACCTGCACAGCTGGGCCGCTCCTTACAGTAACATTTTGTGATGAAATCTTGTTGCTTTCCACTAGTAATGCTGGTGGCCTTCAGTGAATTTATTATCACTCATCTGCTGGCAACATATTTTCTTTGACGGGTAATTAGTTGCCAGCATGTTATATGATATATATATATAAAGTGGATGTGTTTTTCTGTACAGTGTATTTCTACCATCCAGGTCACATGTGAATCTGACCTGAAAACCCCTGTAACTGCATTCTTGCTGCATTGAACACTCATAGTGTGCTACCTGAATAAATCAAACCACATGTGGTATTGGCTGTGTTGGTTTAATATCTCTCCCTGAGAAAGATGAAAGTTGTTTCAGTGTTTTGGGTTATCCACCAAGGAATGTTAAAAGCCAATTTTTTAGGCCTCTGATATCAGAATTGGCAGAAAGTTTTCATTCACTAAAAATATATTATATAAAAATGAAAAATTTTGAAACCAGTATAAAGCAGAATTAACTTGACTATTCAAAGCTACCAGATATTTGCTGTTAATGTACATAAAGAAAGCACAAGGAAAATATTTAGACCGCTGCTATCACCGGTGACCATTTCCAAAGAAAACAAAAATGGACTTTCGATACACGGTCACCGTTTACCAAAGACAACAGCATGGGCTTCTGTACACGGTGGCCATGCATGGACAAAGTGAAAGCTGGCATCGGTCCCCGGCGATTGTGTACCTGTCGCCTTCAAGGGCCCAGTACTAATGGAAAAACAAGATTTTATTTTGTGTATGGCTTGTCAAGTCTTTTAAATGTCCAAAATAAAGAATTGGTATTTTACACAAAAGAAAAAAAAAAAAAAACATAGGCGGGCGGGATGGATAATTAGATCATTGTGTGTGCATATGTGACCGCGTATGTAGTACTACCACAGCGGTACACGGCTTTATGTTCTAGACCATGTTTTATGTTCTATGCCACTTCCCTACCCAGTTGAATACTGCATTGAGTAATGCTGTGCTTCTGACCTCTATGTAACCTGATAATATTCCCCAGGTAATATTTCTATAATAGGTATCTATCAAATTAACACCGGTGACAGTGTACATTCCTTCGAAAGACTGAAAAAAGTTTGTATTCTCCCATGCCCCACTGGGCATATGAAACTAACCTTGTGCTGAGCCAACTGCCGTGTACCCAGGGGTATCCAATGAACTAGGAACATGGACAAAGTTGCCACAGTGTACCGAAGCCCATTTTGTTTTCTGTGGAAACTGTGACCGGTGAAATAGTCCTGAAATATTTAAAGTGTAAATCAAATGACCTTAAACCCAGAGGCTCAAGTTTCACTTTGTTTCATTCTACGATTACTCCTTTTTGCGATAATAGCAGCGTTTGGTGTAAGACACAATGGTGAAATTTCTGCAAAAAAAATTCGTGAAAAGATCGCAAAGTCAAAAATTAATTAAATCCAAAGCAGCACTTTTATGAGGACCACTGAGAAGAAAATTCAGGAGAAGTTTTTAAAAATCCAAAAGCGATTTGAGGGTGGAGTAGTGTTTGGAAGTTTTTGCTCCCATAGGCTGCCATGTTAACGAAAACGAAAAAACAACTGTGAAAATTCGCAAGCTCAAAATTTCAAAAATCCAAAACAGTACTTTTGTGACAAGTAATTTCAGATGTTTGGAAAACTCAAAAGCGATTTAAAGGGAAAAGTAGCATTTTGACACTTGTCCTCCCATAGGATCCCATGTTAGTGAAAAAAATAAACAATCTTAAAAAATTGTGAACTCAAGATTTTAAAAATCCAAAACGTACAGTACGTCAGCCACTGAGAAGAAAATTCTGGAGAAGTTCGAGAAAATTCAAAAGCAATTTGAGGGAGTAGCGCCCGAGGAGTAGCCTTTTGAAGTTTTTGCTCCCACAGAGTCCCATGTTAATGAAAACGGAAAAAAAATCGTGACAAATTGGAAAATGCGTTTTTTCTTCAAAAATTCAAGAAAAGTCTGGGCGTATGCCCAGGGCAGGCAACAACTGAAATTTGACAGAAATCCACCCAAAAGGTGGTGAGATAATAGAGAGACGGACGACAGACAAATCCCCATATCACCTTTGTTGATATATACTCAAGCAGGGCTAAAAATATTTGCAAGTGTTTGCTAATAATGGTGATGATGATGATAATAATAATAACAACAGTAATAATAATAATAAATACAACAATAATGGTAATGTACTGCATGATGATAGTAATACATTAATATTATATTACTGTATGATGATAGTAACCCATTCATATTATATTTTCCTTCTCTCTATATTATCTCTTGTAGTCATAATGCCCCCGACCATTCCTCGTACTACCCGTACGTGGAGTTTAACAAGATCGAGCAACAGCACTACTGGTTTAGCACTGTGCACTTTGGGAAGAATAATTGTAAACACTGAAAAACTCCCTGTTATTGCTCTATATGAATCTTTTCTCCTGTCACCGCTTGCTTTTCACACTAGTGATTAATCATACATGTTTTCGGGGTGTCTTTGGAATGGCAAACCACAAATTTTATGAGTTGTCACCGATCAAGTTGGGAGTGGAAGTCCATGGTATCGATTTGAACAATGACGTTCCCTCAGAAGTCATCAACCAGATCAAGCAAGATGTCCATGAACATAGAATACTGGTATTCAGAAACCAGGGAGCAGTTAGTGGTCAGAGGCATGTGGAGATAAGTAAATGGTTTGGTGAATTAGAATCAACATTTTACAAACACCCCAAGTCGCCCCACCCCGATGTGTTCCGTGTGTCCAATGACGAGACTGAAGGTTGCAGAGGTGTGGGACGGACTGGCTGGCATATTGATGGAAGTTTCCAACCAGCACCATTTGCATATTCACTTTATCACATGGCACATGTCCCCCAGACTGGAGACACAGGTACTGACATACTACAAAAGTCATAGCATTAGTAGTCTTCCACTTTTTCAAGGACTGTACTAGCCTACGTAGTAAGCCCCAGCCAGTATATTCTATAGAGACGGATACTCTGTCTAGGACTGTACTATTTAAAGCATTGCGTAACTTGGTTAGCTCCTTTAAAAGACAAAAGTTTGCGCCATGATTGGTAAGGCCCAAAAGTTGAAAGTCTAGAGCTAGCTGGACTCCATGAGCCACAGCGCTGGACAAACTGTCTTCCGCCTGCTGCTATCAATGTCCATCCAGCTATATCTTCAAGTACCCCCCACCCCCACCCCCTATATATCACCAACTTGGCTTTTCACAGTAACAGAAAAGTACCCTAGCTGGAAAAACCATGCACCGTCGTACTACTATATAGGCTACATATATAGTAGTTCGATGGTCTGTGGGAAAAACCTGGCTCCTGAAACAAACTAGTACCTGTAAAACGGCTTGATCAAGAAATTTTACCGGTACTAGCTTTTTATACCTTCTGACTTGACCTGACATGAAGTACATGATCAGGATGATGACATGATTTTGGCGGCATTTTCACACCTTCTTTGACCAGACATCCACAAGCTGTGTCATCAGGTCAGGTCAAGTCAGAAGGTGTAAAATAAGCTAAATAAAACGGCTTGAGGAGCCAGGTTTTCTGGTTAAAAAGTACCCTTATCAATATTGTTCCATGAAGTGGGCAATAAGAGAGTATATTAAGATATTGCCAATTTGCCATCTATTCTCTGCTACTATTGTTGACATCTGCAGGTAAAACCATGTTTTAGCAAGATCCGATAATATTAGAGACTTGGTATGGTAATCCCTATACATTTCATCATTGTATTAATGATACATAGATACTACCGTACTAGTAGTAGTATATATACATTAACATGATTAAAAGCTTTGATAACAGTATAATTGACTTTGTCATGGATTTGTCATGCGAATACATGTACAGTAGAACCTGTCTGGAAAGACCACCCCATTAGCCATGAAAATATAGTCTTTCAAGACAGGTGGTCTTTGGTGACAGGTCGATTTACAATTTGAAATGTAGGGTTTTCTGCCAAGCTAGTGGTCCTTCAAGACAGGTATGTGGTCGCTCATGGCGATGGTCTCTCAACAGGTTCTACTGTACATGTAAAGCAATTTATTTTTATTTTACTAACAGAAATTACAAAAATCATCATAGCCCGTATGTCATTCTTCTTTCTAGTATTTGCACCCTTGAATGAATTGATAATGGCATTGCCACCTGACAAACGTGACAGATGGGAGAGACTATATATGGTCAGCGACGCTCGTGTGAACCGTGTACATCCAGTCATCTATTCACATCCAGTTACTGGGAAAAAGGTAACATATTGTACAGGTATCAGGTAAAGAGCACATTTTTACACTATGGCTGGACATTTCAGATACTCCGTTTGTACATAGATTTTGGGGAGGAAGTACCGTAAGAAGTAAGAGATGAACTTTCTTGGCTGAGGTATAAGAAAATAAATGGTTAAGTGGCAGTTGAACTCAATAGTTGGAAAAGTCGAATAGTTGTTTTGAAGTTGGGGTCTACTCAAAACCAAGAAATAAAAGGTACACATATATGGTGTATGTCTTGTAAAAGGCAGTGTGGTCATATGGTTTATTTGTCATCCTTGAACAAGCAGAACTTGTGTGGTGTACAGATACATGTACTATTGAATTTATATTTATATTACTATACACTATGTACATGTATACTAGAACTATTTGCACTGCTGAAACTTTTGAATGGATTGATATAGAATGCAAATTGCTCCAAATTGGGGATACAAGTCAAGTGGTTATACAACATGTACAATCTTTACTTTGATGCTGCCCCCCACCCCACCCCCTGAAAAAATGTCATGACCAATATAAACATATGATCATACGATTAACATGATAAAAATTAATTGTAAAATATGCTCTCAGTCAACGAAGTATAGACAAACGATAGATGTTATATGTACATGTACCTTTATATATATATACATGTATACAATGTATAAACTTGTGAAGATGCTAATAATTCTCTGTATGCTTTTGTAAGTGGTTTTCTTACCGATTGGAACAACCTTGTGTCATTGCAGACTTTGTGCTTCCACCTGGGTATGACCGAAGCCTTTGTTTGGGATATGGGAACATCCAGAGCACGGGTGACGGAAAGGCCTGAGACTCAGAGTATTCTACAGGAGATACTTCATGAATTTGTCAAAGACAATGGAGCTATACAGTATCCACACAAGGCAACTTTCAATAAATATACTTTCTGATTTATGTTCTAAAGCTCTATCAGAAATATTTAAACTGGAAACATGCAGGCCTAACATATTTTAAAACATGTGGTGAATGATTTTCATCTAAATGCATTACTAGGTTTTGATGCTAGTATAAACAGTATGATTTATAAGAAAGGCTTTGCAGAGTGCCATTTTACTTTGACAGACATTGATGGCTTTATGTATTAACATTTACAGTGTTGTATCCCCTGTAGCAAACACAAATAATCACATAGCATTCTATACTCCTTTTGGCGTTCGGTTCCATAAAGCAATAATGACACACCAAAAAGAACAAATTGCCATGGCAACAGTAGATAACATCAAATGGCACCATTCTAAAACAAGTAATTTGTTTAACTGCCATCGATGTAAAGTTGCACACTTTGAACATTTAGGGAGATGCCTGTTTTACTTTTCAGTGGGAAGAAGGGGATTTCATTATCTCAGACAACCTCGCGGTGGGACATGAGGCGAGTCCCCAGACACAGTACCCAAGGAGTCAAGTCGGACTACGCATATTACACAGAACTACTGTCAAAGGCACTGTACCGCCTCAGAAAAATTACAGCTGGGCCTCCTCACAGGATAATACTAAACACAAGCAGGAACTTTGATGGTTATGCTAAATTTGGACTTTTACATCATGTGATACTGCTATTTTGTGTCCAGCATGCTGGAATCACCATACTGTGTGGAATCGAGGTGGTGCTGAAAATGTCCAGAAACTTTAATTATTGGTCCTCTATATTTCATAATTGTTGAGGTTTTAAGTTAAAGGATTTTCTCTTACCCTGATAGAACTTTGTAAGGTTTCTATCCATTTTGATTCCAAGTGTTACATGGTTTAAGAGTTAACCATAATTGTTCCTGAATGCTTGTAAGTTTTTTTTTGTTGTTGTTTGAATAAAAACCATCATGATTAGTTTTCATTTTTAGGCACGTATTTCATCATGTGAACCAGTTTTCTATGTTGCTGTTTATACAGTGAAACCTATCTTGAGAGACCAACTGGCATGAGACCACCTGTGTCATTTCAATGCATTAGCGACTGCAAAGAGTGATTTTAAGGTCAGAAGCAGAATTATAAGCATGATGGCTATTTGCCGAGCCTAAAAATTGGTCTGTCCGTCCAAGACTGTCGTCCGTAAAACCTGTTTTCTCAGAATCCGTCAAGCAGATTAATGCCAAATTTGGTGGAATGGTACCTTTTCACCTTATCTCCAGACCACTTTGTTTTGTTTTTCAAAATGTTGCATTTTTAGCTCTGGTTGTTCATGGTGTGAACAGCCAGAGTTTATCATATAGTGAATTGGGCCCCTGTTTTGGTGGCGTCTGTTCAGTCGCCGCTCTCAGAAACCGTGAAGCGAATAAGCGTCAAATGTTGTTGAGAGGTAGCTATCTACCGGATCTCCGGGCTTTTTTTTTAGCTCTGCTTGATCATGTCAGCAGAGCTCATGGAATCGCAATTTGTCCGTCGTCTGTCATCCGTCCGTCCGTGTCGCAATTATCTCTGAACTTAATGCACGGATTTCTTTCAAATTTTAGTTGTGGCTTCCCCTGGGCCATATGCTCGGACGTTTTTTTAATGTTTGAAAAAAAATTTTTTTTTGATTTTTTAACAATTATTTTTCGTTTTCGTTAACATGGGACCCTATGGGAGCGGAAAGTTCAAAACGCTACTCCTCCTACAAATCGCAGCCGAAAGTTTTGAAACTTTTCCTGAATTTTCTTCCTAATGGTCCTCACAAAACTACATTTGGAATTTTTGAAATTTTGAAAATTGCAATTTTAACGAATTTTATTCTTTTTCGTTAACATGGGACCCAATGGGAGCGAAAATTTCAAAACGCTGGGTAGCTATTCAACATATAAGGGGTACCTTTGGCCTTTTAGCATTCAAGGTCATTTTGAGGTCATTCGGTGCACTTGCGATTTTTCGTAATTTGATCCTAATGATAAGAGATTATAAGGAGAATACATTTTTTTTGTGCCTAATGATAAGAGATAGGATAATGCATTTTTTTTTTGGCTATGAGAGCTAAGTGGAGAGTTAGACATGTGATTACTGTATGGCGAGTCCAATGACATCACGTTTGACCTTGAGTGACCTTGACATGTCAAATTCAAGGTCACTCAGATTTTGAAGCCATATATCTTGTAAAGGAGCAGAGTTAGGCCATATGTTACAATTAGACATTAATAGGAAAGCATATTTAGGGAGTCGAATGATGTGTTTACATTTTACCTACCTTGAAAGATCAATGTCAAGGTCACTCAGATTTGGAAGGCCTATATCGCATGAGTTTTTAATATAAGTCTGCAGAAAATTGCCATTTGTAATACCAACTTCAGGACCTCTTGTTAATTCACTCCCTATATCTGTGGACTATCGGGTACAATAGTTTAGAGTAACATATACCATCCGCAAAATACGAATGTGAGAAAATCCCCGTAACGATGAAATTCACTAGGGTCTGTCGGCGACGACCTTTCTACACATTAATTTATAAACCATATGACCGACAGGCAGAAACCCGCCACCGGAGACATCCCCATACTCTTTCAAAATAACCTTAAGGGGTCTTTCACGTATCGGGACCATGAACAGTTCTCGATACGCTCAGGCACGTTTATATAGCGATCACCTATAATATCGCCCGACGTTGCTTTTGATAACCTCGTTTTACAGGAGAGAAGGGACTCGCTGCGCGAAAAATATTTTAACACAATATATAAACCTGGCAGCAAACTCTACCGTATGTTTTCAGCAGCCAATGAAAGCGGTCACAATACACGCACTAATTTAACTAATTTAAAGAAGCAGGTCCCATTTCCGCTGGCTGCGACAAACCGTAATTTTAAGAATTCAATCCCTTCATCCCATGGGGTAGACGCAAATTTTGAAGTAAAATTCAGTAACTGTGAGTCTAGTCAGTTATCATGTGTATATTTCCTTTGTTTCTGTATGGTATGTCGCTTTTACTGTTTTTGTTATAATGTTGTAAATGTCAATTCAACCTTACAGTTTGAATGACAAATATAATCTTATGTTACTTCAATCACCTGACGGGAATTGCTTTGTCAGAGCCGCTGGTCGTACCCCGGATGTCATGAATAGACACACGAGGATGAATGACATGTGTGATGAATGAGGCTACACGACATGGCATGGGGCTGCATTTAGGTTACACCAGGGGTGATGGGTACAAATAATCCATACAGGGCCGTTGAAGGACATTTCAATAAAGGCAGTTTATTCTTCCGTAGCAACTACGCGTTCTATCTCCAAATCGCATCTCCCATCTCTGTGCGACCGCCCCCGCGTAGCATAGTGGTTAGAGCGTCCGCTCGGGGTGCGGGAGGCCGGGGTTCGATCCCCGACCGCGTCATACCAAAGACGTAAAAACTGGGAGGTTTGCGCTTCTCAGCTTGGCGCTTGGC
>JAAUYG010187606.1_pt1 | contig 17471 bp, 16 predicted proteins | sample 7278091 | NCBI WGS metagenome assembly JAAUYG01 (sample SAMN14350201, study PRJNA611818) | marine sediment metagenome | isolation source: surface marine sediment (0.6m) | place: French Polynesia: Moorea | collected 2018-08
AGTGAAGCTGACATTTTGAGACAATTATCTGCGTCAAGAGGTGGAAAATCTGTCAGTGGGTCTATTTCCCGCAATCAGATGCGTCTTCGCTGAAACGATGTTGGTGCCGCTTTGGAGACTGAAGACGGCAAATCTGGTGCAATTACAGGCAACAAGAATCAATGCTTGATCTGGCAAGCGTAATGCAACATACAAAAGTAACCTCAGCCATCGACTCAATCAAGCTTTGCGGTAACTTGACACAACCACAAATTTGCCACAAGATTTGTTTGCGTGCGTAAACACCCAGCTCTTGAGAACTTCGCCTCGCATGTCGGTTCGAGATTGTTGAGAGCGCAAAAAAGCCGCGTGACAGCGATCTGTCATTGTGAGATTTTTACGGAGAATTTTTTAAGGACTGGAGAGAAAGAAACCAGCCCATAACTTGATTTTCCTGTCAGAACCAGGATCCATTGCAATTTCTCGGTCAACTTTGAAATTTGCTCAGAAATGTCATTTGACGAAAGAAGCTTGTGCGCGCCACAAAGCCCACAAAACTTTTCTGACCCAAATGAGGTGACTTGAAATGCTTTGCTAACAGGTGTTTGCCTCTCTCGGCACTATTTGCGCGCACCAGTGGCTGGTAAACAGCGCTGCCAGTTGGATGCAGAACGAAGACAATGGCAGCAATCTGTGCATCACTTTTTCCTGATTCACTGGTTCCTTTGCTGCCACCTGGACCCAGGGCAGCCTGTTTGGGTGTTCCAGAAAAGTGGATTTAATAAAGGAGAGTTAAAGTCCCACTGATCAAGGCTTCCATTCAATTGATTCTCGCAGAGTAAAGGTCCTTCACCTACCGCAGTGGTCCACATGTTGTGAACCCCCTTTTTTGTGGCTTTTCAGAAATTTCAGAAAACATTTTTCACTTTTGTTTCTTGTAAAGTTTTCAATTTATCTTCGCTCTTTGTTCGTTGACGAGTAATCTTGCAATTGTTGTCTCAGCAGATCCATCTTCGCAGAGCATTTGAAGTTGCGAATTTCTTGAAAAATCCGAGACAGCTGAGCTTGGAAAACAAAAAAAAATGGATTTAGTTCATTAACACGTGTGTCAGTGAAATGATGAATGATTTTACGCAACCAAGTGCACAGGCCTGACTTAACGCCACCAAGGAGACCAGAAGGCCGGGGACAATAAGGTGGGCGGTCATTGACCCCTTGCGATCCCGCACAATCACGCCGTCTGCAGACACAGCGCCCAGACCTGACAGCCTGCCTTATTGATATCCATCTGAGGACTTGAATTAAACTTCTGCGCTGTCACAGCGGAGAAACGGCCCAATTTATGTGATTTTTTTTTGTTTTTGCCAAACGCAATTTAAAGGCAACTGGTACATTGTTTTTGAGAACGCAGAAGGCGTTGTGGTTGTCGTGGAAGACTGACCTTTTGTGAAGACAACACCACAAACTACTAAAGAAGAGCGCGCGACTCTGGCACATTTACGGGCTTTGACAATGACAATGACGACGGCAGTGTGACTCAAATAGGCCGCTCCACTTTCAGCTGCACAGCCTGAAAATAAACACAGGCGGCGTTGTGGTTGTCGTGGAAAACGGCCGCTTTCTGAAAACGGCAAACAACGAAGTCCCACAAAGACGATGGACTTTGGTTCACAGCCTCAAGAGGGCATCCGAACTTGACAGACAAAGCCCGCACTGCTACCAAACCGGGATCAACTTGGTGGCTAGAGCGCTGGAACTTTTCTCGTAAAAAGGCGTCCCCAGAGGTGTTTTCAAACAATCAATACTTTACCAGTTGGCAACTTTTCATCTGTAATCCTCTATCGAAAGAAACATTTCTCTGCGCTCCTCAGGCTTTGAGAGTTTCAGCCCCCAGTTGCTACTTTTCGCCAGCAGCTACAGTAGAATCGTGTTTCCTTCTCAGGAGGACTTGACAGCCAAACAAGGATCGATGCTTCCGCATTTCCGTTTCTGTGAAAAAGGGCCCAGAAACCAAAGAGTTGGATTCGCTTGGACCGGAGATGTAAACGAGTGGCTGCGGGCACTTGTTGTCCTTTGTAGAAGCCTCTCTAAAGGTGAAGGAGAGCGCAGTTAAATGGTCCCATAACATGAATGAAAGTCATTTGGTCCAAAACCTCTTTCTGCCCATCCGCAGGCTCTGCGGCCAATGCATCAATCGGATGATGGACGATAAAAGGCAGAGGACGGGCAGTGGCTGTTCATCTTGCACTGTCAAGAAGAAGCACCTTTATCAAAACCTGCTGCAGGCCAGAGTGCCTTTCACTCATAACATGACATTTGTCAGATCTGAGAACCAAAGAAAGTGGAACTTTCCTCTTGTATTTTTTGATATTTTGCCCACTGCGTTTGAGATTTCGTTTGTCTGAAGAAAGTTGCTTCTCTGTTCGCTGGAGTATTCACTGGGAAGTGGAGTTGGGAGTGTTGCGCCCTGTCATTTGAGCAACTGGATGAAGCTGTGTGTTACGTCAGCAGATGACATCTCATTCGCGCGATTGCAGATTGGTCTGCAGAGTCAGGACGCATGGAAGTGCTCAGACATGGGAAATGCATCAGATTAAAGTTTCTTTGAGTGTTTCAGACCCCGGTGACGGACAGAGATGAGTGATGAACCACGATAATGACCCGTGGATGAGCCGCTGTGTTATCTCCATCCAGAATCATCTTACATAAGCTTTTGAGGGCATCCTGATTGACTTAATGACCTCTATCCCCCTTGAAACTGATACTGGCAAAAACAATGGGGGATCAAATGCCACAAAAGGCCCCGTGGATTAGAATGCGCATTCCTAATTTCAAGATGATCCCAATTTTTCTCCCGAGATGATGATCCCTTCATATTCGATGTCTCATCATGGACTTGTTTGTTGTCAGTTTCATTCTTCGGAATAGAATTTGGCAAAAGTGATCACAAAGAAGCACAAAAATGTCTCACCTTGCGTACCTTTGTGGCCAGAACACCTCAAGTCGAGTATTTGACGGTGAAGCTTCTTCCATTGATCATCATATTTTTCTCCGTCCGTCTTCCACAACCATGGATTTGGTCAAAGTTCAAAAAGACAAAGAAGGAAAAAAGAACTGTTGACGGAGACGTGCACCGGACAACATGTTCCTTCCAGCAGCAGTCACATTAATTTCAAAATAAAATCCAATTTGTTTGCAAAAATTACTGAGGTGGTGATTTACAAAGGCGCAGGTCTCTTCGCAGAGGCCCGTGCTTTGAAGCTAATCTTGACAAATACCCTACATCACAACAACAGTTGATTAAAATTCAAAAAAATAATTTGTTAACCACATTAATGCTGCAGGGGTGATGAATTACAGAGACTGTTTGTGTGTGGAATGCTACACACACAAATGGATCTGATTTTCAAGACTGACAGAATTTTGAAAACTAGGTGAGTTATGGCCTTCCATTCCAAAAAGGGGATTGGAATTTAATGTTATTACATATTGAACTCTGTGTCGGCAAGAAACCGCGCAGATCTAATATCACTCGAAGCATAGCGATGATTCCGTTCAACAAGGGGAAATGAAAATCACCATCCAAATGTTTCCAACTGTGATGCTAATAAATGTACATAAATGATGACCCTTTGTCTTGTCAACTTTTCCCCACAGACCTCGCACTACGCGACAGATAAAAATTACACGGAATTAATTTTGTAAAACTTTCTTTGAATTTTTTTCTGAAATGGTCATTCATTATGCGCATTTATAATTTTACAAAAGGAACAGAGATAAACGCTGTCTCTGGACAGCCTCTTCAAATTTCAAATGTTATCACCGCGAAAGTTGGTGACTCCTTTGGAAGCACTTGATAAACCTGATTTAAAAATCACGCGCATAAAAAGCCTGGATCTGAAAACATGGCAAGGAGGCAAGAAAAAAAATCGGGTTTTGATCGACCGTTAAATTAAAAAGTTTGATTTTTGAACAACAGACTTCTTGAGAGAAAAGTTTCTTCTCTTTACCTTGCCATCAACTTGTGCACAAAAGCAACAGAGAAAAAATCGTATTCCTTTCAGAAAACAGAACAATAGCAACATCAAACCTCAGCAGAAGTAAAAATACACTTTTCAATGCGGGCAAATCAAACCAGTGAAGATCTTTGAAATTACAACTGGCAAGACAAATATGCCAGAGTTCAACATGTAATATGAAACTGCAATCAAAATTTTCAGCTGATTTCCGGCACATTCTGACAGGTACTTTTATGTCTTGAGGTGTTTCTCTTCGGTGTTTGAATTACCTGGCGTCAAACCCCGTGTAAATCAATGCCATTTGTTACTTACCAGAGGAGAGACACGAAATCAATTTCCGTAGCATGATATGGATAAGTTGATTTTTGTGTTTACATTAACAACAACCAAATTTGTTCACATCTATTAAAACTCCCGTCAGGTTTAAATCACAGTGGAGATCGAGTGCATCACAACATAACCTGGAAAATGATCTGCTTACCAGCCCCTTCGCCTTCAGTCATTTTCATTCGCCTCCGTTTTCAAATCTCCAAATTGCAATTTCTAGGGCCGTTGTAGAATTTGATTGACACGAAATGGCAAATATTTTTGTTTCCCAATCGCAAAAAAAAAATGTGTGTAAAACAGATTCGTGTGGGCTGCAAGTGGAAAAACGAACCGCATTTTTGTGCCACTGGGCGAGTCTTGATTTGGTGACCCTGGTTGAGTCCAAATTGCAAAATCGCAAATGGAAAATTGTGTTCTTGCAGCTGGATGGTTTTTTGTGTTATATATGTTGTATAGATAGTATGTTGGCCTGAAGGCAACAAAATGGAATGCGTTAATTCAGTCTATTTGCAACAACCAAAAGTTTTCTTTTCTCCAGTGGTGCCAAATCTTCCTGTTTCACGTTTCAATGCCTGTTTTTTGCCGTTACTGTTTCCATGGGAGCCAATTTTGTCAGGCAAGACCATTTGTGGCGGGTGTATGCCTCAGTTGACGTACCACCAGGCAGATTAATGGGCAGTGTAATTGGCATTTGTTTTGAGAAGTATTGTTGTGCTGCTGCACAAAAATGCATCTGGTTCCGTGTGGACACTGGAAAATTGTGCGTCAGTCAAAGATCTAATTAATGAAGGACAATTGGTTTTCCCCAAATTTTATGAATCCATTCGGCAGTAGTGGATCCATTGTACGAAGTTTAATAACTTTTGTGTGAATAGCATCAAATTTGGCTGGAGGATGATTAATGGGGACTGTTTTTTAATTTTGAAAATTTCCAAAACAAAATTAGGAATTCTTCAATGGGATTAATTGTGCGACCTAATGCTTCTGGATGAGTAGATACATTGTTGGGTGAGTTATGACATTAGAAAACCTTGTTGAATTGCGTGATTTACAACTCTGTGATTGTGCGAAAGCCGTTGTCTGGTCGAGATTATAACATCAGTTGTGAGAAGACTTGATTGCCCATCAATTACCCTGAGCTTTGCTCTCAAGTCCGTCTTTGACAGTGGACTGCTGATTCTTGCAGCTCCAGAAAAATGTTGCACTTCACAAAGGACAGCAAAACGCCTGACAACCCGCTGGGTTGGAAAACCTCCAGCAGATGAACCAGAACCATTTTGAGCCATGTTTTGAAAAGGTAGTTGTTATCACTGCAATAATTATAGATACTGTGTGTCGCTTTTCAATAGGACATCAATCTTCATTACGACTAGCGTGCTAATTGCTGGGGGGACATCCAAACAGAAGTGGAGCTGGCATCTCCATCATTGCGTTCGTTTGTGGGGAAGTGGAATCGCAGAAAACTGACACAAATTACAACCCTTCGGTCCAACCCTTCTGCTGCTGCTGCAGCCGAAACATGTATCTTATTGTCACCCAGATCTCATTTTTATTGTCAATGATTAGTCTTTTCAACTGACCAGTATGAGCAATTTTTGTCTTGAAGGTCTGGTCTTTCTGTGCAACTCACACCATACACCAACACCAGGAACGTCAGGCAGGAACGTCTGAAAATGCGCAAGGGTTCTGTTCTGCTTCCGTGTTCTGGTTTGAACCATCAGACACCTGAAAATGGTTTGAATCAGAAACAAAACTAATCTTGAAATCTTCTAACTCGTGCATGAGGTCCTATCACCCTTTTCATCGCCATCATGAAAAGCTGACACGTACCCATAACAAGTGTTGTTTCGTGTTCGTGTTGTTAAACTGCACCTCGCGAAATGACAAAATTATGGCATTTGACAAGAATCTGATCATTTGATATACTAACCACAAATCAGTTGACTACGACTCGAACAAGTAACAAGAAAGTTCAGCTAAAGACACTTTCAGACTAGGTGTCTTTTTCTGCTGCATGCATGAATCCAGGATTTAGCCAGGGGGAGGCAAATTACAAAACAAAAATTCAGTCCTGGAGGTGGGCTAACTCCAATCCTAATCTCAAATCCGCCTGACACTTGAAACATTTTTGTGCCCTGAACGCACGACAAAGGAACAAAAAAATCTGGAACAGGAAAGGCGGCTCTCTGCCAAAAGAAGACAATGGGTTTCTCTTTGATTCGAAAGAGAGTGCACTAAGCGATGCATTGTTTCAAAAAATAGAAACAGGGAAAAACTCTATATTCAACAAATCAGTTCCGAGAGATTTCGTGTCAGAATGGAGAATTATAACTGTTTGGCACATTGATGGCTTTTCAAAGGTTAGAGTGTATCTGTGATAACTGAAATCTTTTGCGTGTGAACTGGCTTGCGTGTCTTCATTGCCTGATGCTGATTTTATTCTGTTGTCAAACTTGGAAAATCTCGCAGAAAAAGAAAACTATGAGGCCATAGGCATCTGAGTTGGCCTCAGCTGCGGCCCTCACAAAGGTATCATGGTACTCATCAAGTGACTCATGCCTTTTCAAATTTAATTAGCCTCCTCATCCAACCACAAGGCAACTGAGCGACTTTCACTTATTGCCACCAATTATCTCATTTGATGTTTCTATTTCAAACTCAAATCAGGGTCTGTTCTGACTGAATTGCTTCTCCAAGTCGCTCCTATTGTCAAGGCAAACTGGCCTCCCCATTTAATTAGGGACTCTGTTTATGCATCAAGTCTTTTGTCATTTTGGTTCTGGCTCTAAAGACGTTAGTGATCATCCAAGCTGTCACCCAGGATTCCTTACGCAGCTACATGTAGGACTTAATTTCCCTGGCTACATCCGAATTATTGTTCACTTCTTCCCTCTCAAACAGGCAATGTTTTGGATTGAAGATTTCCAACATTTGATGGAAGCAAAAATGTCCACATGCAGGTCTGCAGCATTTCTGGTTTCGGTCAAAACACAGATTCTTGTGGCTGGCAGCGTTCATTTTTCTTTCGGTATCTCTGAATCTTTCTGAAAATTTTGAGAGGTTTTTGTTGTGCAGCAAGCTAGATTTTGGAAGGAAATTACTCGCTTGTGGATCAGTTGGTGGAATCACTGCTTCAGTGCCTCCTCGCCCTCGGTCTTGTTCAAAGCCGTCTTGGGCAATTGCCCATAATTCGATTAACAACACACGCGAGTCAGAGAGGGTTACAGGTCCAAAAGAGACAACCTGTTCAATTTTCCTCCTTCGTTCTCTTGTGTTGCTGCATTTGCATCAGAATTTGCATATCTTCATCAGCAAGAGTTGTAGGAAGTTGCATAAGAAACAGTGTGCCGGATTAGAAACGCAGTGAGTAAAGACATCATGGGCTATTAACCCCGTCCTCTGCATCTCTCTGTCTACTGGATGAAGAAATTGAATGGAATAGTAATTAACTCCAGCTTTATGTGTGCTTCCATTGATGAGGCAGGCAGAAATGGTGTCTTTTTCTTCCTCCAGTGTCTTTTTTCCTGGGGAAATGCAACCTTGATGGTGACTATGTAGCTGAAGGCAGCAAAGACCAAATGGTCACAACCCCAAGTTCAGTGTCCCACGAACTCTTCTTGTCTCCTTTTCCTGATGGGTCCAGTTGTTTTGATGCAACAGCATTTGGTCATAAAATCTGACTCGTCCTGAAGTCCTGGAAAAAGAAACAGCCAAAGTTTCATTTTAATGCAAGCACAATCAATTTAAGTGATCCAGCAGGAATTGATAATGAAGTTCCTGTGAGCTTCAAATGACGACGGATTCTATTCCCCGAAGTCAACAATTTGAAATTCCAAGAGATGCATATCAGTGTCATGTTGGCTAAGTGTCCGATGTAGATAACTTGTGCCTTTGAATAAGTCCATTGTTTTGTGATCCAGATTGGAATTAAGAGAGGAAACTCATCTGCATGACAGTGAAACATCAATGGGCACATCCAACCAAGAAGGCAGAGCACTCAGTCACAGATACCCCCATTGTTATGATTCCTCACTTTAAATAAGTTCGTATCTCCATGTCCACCATGAGAAAGCCGGCGCTACACTCATTCCCACGCAAAACAAAAATCGTTTGTGGGAGCATTTTCTTCGAATTAAACCGGTTTTTGAAATGTCCAATCTTCGAATTATGCGGGCAGAATGCTCAGTCAACCTGCGCAGTTTGCCATCATTGCGAGAGTGTTTTCAGACAGAAGGAAAAGCTGGTGGGGAGGAAACCTATAATTCAGATTGACCCGACGCCTTTGAAAAAACTCTTTTTTTCCTCTGTTTCCAGCATGCAGACATGAGTGTTGTTCAACCCAAGTCGTCTCTTCTCCCATTTGAAGCATTCTGCAATTTGAATCCTGCTAGAAGCTGGAAACACAATGGTAATTTGTCACGGAAGAGTGACAACATCTTCAATTTGTACCCAGGCTATTTGAGGTGTATGATTACCAGCAATTTTGCGGAGAGGCCCTCAGGGTTACAAGTTGGCGTCCCATTTGGGAATCGAAATTGCTTGTCAATTAAAATGGAATTCATTCGTTTTTTTTCTCGATCCAAATGATGTGATTTTCTGATCATGTTTCTCACAGATTGCTCTGACCACTCTTGTGCAATTCTTGCCATTTTCTTTCAAAATTCTGCCATGGCAACTGAAATCAGCGCAAGACGCGCAGCTTGAAGTGCAACTGTATTCTGCAAATGTCTCCAGCAAAAACGTAACAGATGCGCTTTTAGTGCCTTGATTCTTGGAGCCATGCGCACGAAGAAACTTAATGACTTCTTGATGACCAAGATTTTCAGGCAGCTATCCCCCAGTAAGCAAAAACAATGGGCGTGATTAGTGCATGTCGTCGTCGCTGATGGTTATGAGATATGACAGGGCTGTTAAACAAAGTCCTGTTGGCCGCAGTGGGGCGTCATTACGACGCAGCCTTAGGCAAGGCTCACTGAAATGTGTCCGTGGGGCAGGCTTGCACCTGTCGCTGGGTTTCCACGGCCGCGCCTGGGGGACCCAGGCTCGGGCAACTCCAGCAAAGGAGGCACAAGTGGCCCTCACCATCGTGCCTATGAAGGCAAGCGCACTGTGTGAGCATCTAATGAGATTCGCTCTGCAAATATCTGTACATCTGCCACAGGAAAGATCACAGGCTGTAATTACATGACATTCATGGGCTGACTTCTTGATGTTTCTATTCTTTTCATGTCTGGTCACCTCACTGATCACAAAGGCTCGTTTCGCTTGCAGGACTCGTCTGCTCCTGACGTGTCATGTATAGCTTCTGACCCACCCGTGACAAAAAGATAATCAGAAAGAAAACATTTCGAATTTTGCCCCCTAAAAACGAAAGCTGGAAGAAACGCCAAAACTGATGAAAAATGTTGGAACAAATATTTTTTGCTTGAGATTGCTGATGTCTTTTTGCAGGAAAATGAATGTGTCAAAATTTACACAATTCAAGAAAAGAAGCTACCCGATGTGATTGGGAAAACTGGATTTCAGTGCAGGGCCTTCCCTCAAAGACACATCAAGCAAGATCTCTGTTGTGTTGTGACATCCCAGAATGGACAGTGATGTTGCATAAGTACCAACAGTTGGTGGAGGCTTTTCAACTGGTAATGCCCTCCAGATCACAGCGTCCACGCACTTGCCTTCCAAATCCACTTACACATTAAGACACGAATCAATCTCAAATTTTTGATGCGGCCATTGAAGGAAATGACCAACATAATTGAGTTAGGGAATGTATCAAAATATTTAGATGAGCTTCGAAATTCAATTAACTTTGCCATCTGGCTACCTTTTTGAAGACCTGAGTTATGGCTTCATCAACGCAGTTGTGATCAATCTTTCTCCGTTGAAGACAAAAACGTGAAAAAAGTGAAAAGGAAAATCTCAAAACTCTGGAAGAGGTCTGTTTTCTTTTGAAACAATTCTTTTGGTTCAAACCTGCAAAAAGTTGTTGATATCGTCTTGTCTGCCATTTTCAGCGGCAATCACTCAAAAAATTGTAGTTTCAATCTCGTCATCTTTGTTCAATAATTGCCATTTGATTGCAAAAGATTTTATGTGTCTCCAAAGATTTAATCAAAGAAGCGTAAAAAGTATGATGCATGGTCTTTTTGAAACATTAAACAATCAAAGCTTTACTTGATCAATTTTTGCTTTCACCCATTCCTCTTTTTGCAGCAAATAATATTTTCGGTTAAAGTAAGTTTCCATGGCGACCGGAGCAACGAAATTTTTAAGTGCCATTCATGTTGCCCAGCTCAAAGAACTCATTATGTTGTTCAATATTGCATGATGCCTTTAGAAAGTACCGTCTTATCACATTTTCTGCCCAAGGCTATTTAAGTATAGTTTCGCAGATCCCATAACCTTTCAGGGTATTTTAGACAAGAGTGAAGCGGCAACAAAGAATGACCCATTAAAGTCTTGATCTTTCACATGCGCTGAGCCCATCAGGAAACGCAGCTTCATGACACTGCACGGCTAAACCCTCCAAACTATTGTCGTGATTGAAAGGTAGGCAGCCTGCGTGCACAGATAAACTTCAAAGATGTCAGATGACATTTGGAGACTTTTGGGCATGTTGGCACAACATTTTTGACAGACTTAATCTGTGGTTGATCACTTCAACAAGCATATTTGCAAACTTCAATGATTTTGACGAGCTCTTGCACTTGAAGATCACGATTCTCGTGACGAAGAGACGTGTTCCCTGCGCAGAGATTTGCGGATCTAAAATCATGCACGCCGCACACTTGCGACAAAATTTTAAAACAATAAAATTTGTCAAAAGCTTTGAAACATGACTCTTGAAAAGTTTGAGAAGTAAATCTTTTTGTTTTGCCCAAACCATATTGATTGCAGAATTCGATCAATGGTTTCAATGATGCGTGTTGAAAGCTGTCCCGACTTGGGCGAGTCCTGCCCCCAGAAGCTGATTGGAGAGCAGCTTTGCTTTTCGGGTCTCCACCCTGACTCGGTGATCTTACTTATGGGCTGAAAAATGATCCTCTGTGGACACTTCCTTAAAAACACAACAGCGACACAGCTGACAAATGGGCAGCTTCTGTTTTGTCAGCTTTGAAGAGTTTGAAGGAAGAACAGCCATTTGGATATCAAATGGACAATGATCTTGTCTTTCATTTCTTGACTCTGTGAGGACTGGTTGACAGGCAGTCATCAAACTGGCAAAAGTTTGATCTCGGTCTCAAAGAAGTTGAAAAGAACAACAAAACCAAGCGTCGTCATCATGCCGAGATCTTTTCTTGTGAAGAAAACGGAAAAAGTGAAGCATGTTCTGGGAACAGCGGAGCCGCGGAAAATCTGGACGGATACTCTGGGGAAACAGGCGCTCAAACTGGAGACTGAAATCTTGTCAGGAACATCCAATTCCGCAGAAGTAGATTTACCCCGAGACAGAGAGAAGAAATCAACAATCCCGCTGGCAGTTGCGCCCGCCTTTGATGACAACAACTCTCCAGCTTTGCCTCCGTCGTGGATGTTACCGTATCACCCCCACCACCCGGGACTGAACACGTTTGATGCGTTTCATAAACTGAGCGCGGGGAGTGTTTACGCCAAGAGTTTGTACTTGCGGGACGAGCGCCCTGGAGCAGCAGCGCCGCCGCCGGCGTTTCTGCCGTACTCATCAGCGATTCATCCTCTCGCGGTGCAGCTGGAAAACAGTGAGTAAAATTGCCATCATTAGGTTCTGAATTGTAAGTCAATGTGACAATGGATGAAACATTTTTATCAATTTTTGCGGGTTTATTCTCTTCTCTTTTTCACGAAAGAAAGAAACGAACACGAATCACAAACAAAAGCCTAGGATTTGTCCAATTGACCTGTTTCATCATGACATGAAAAAAAGATTTGATAAAAAAAAACTGAACTTTTATTGCTGTCGTTAAAAGTTTTGTTAAAAAGTTGACAGTGCGTTTTGTTTGTTGGAATTTCCAGGTTACTTGCACGACTTGATATCCAGTTCAAGGGCGTCGCTGTATTCGTCACTGGGTCACGTGACGACGCCTGCGCCTGACTCGACGCCGCCGTCACCGCCCTCCCCGGCGCGGCACAACACCGCCGATGACGCCACCGGTTACGACAAGTCGAGCATCTTCGGGCTGGACCTGAGAACGAGCAAGGTGAACAGCGCCAGCGCGCCGCCGTCGCCTCCGCCGTCTGACGTCTCCTCCATCAGTCCAGGGCGGGAGTCCGTCTCATCCAGATCCACCGGATCCAGACACAACAACTTTCAATCCGGCGTGACGGTCGCGTATACTTACGATGCGTTTTTTCTCACCGATGGTCGGTCCAGGAAGAAGAATCCCTTGGGGTTGCCCGAAAAGACCAGGCTGAGGTATACTTGTAATGAGTGTGGTAAAAATTACGCGACATCATCCAATCTTTCCCGACACAAGCAGACTCACAGGTCCCTGGATAGCCAACAAGCCAAGCAGTGTCCTCACTGTGAGAAGAAGTATGTATCCATGCCTGCATTATCAATGCATATCTTAACCCATGAATTGAAGCATAAGTGCCCAGTTTGCAATAAGAGCTTTTCCAGGCCCTGGCTTCTACAAGGCCATATGAGATCCCATACAGGTGAGAAACCCTATGGGTGTGCCCACTGTGGTAAGGCCTTTGCAGACAGATCCAACTTGAGGGCACACATGCAGACCCACTCAGTCTACAAAAGCTATGAGTGTCAGAGATGTCACAAATCATTTGCATTAAAATCTTATTTGAATAAGCATTACGAATCTGCATGTTTCAAAGACGGACTTGAATGCAGTCCAATGTACTGCGAGTGAACCAACTCCAATTCCAACTGGTACTTGCGTGCTTTCCATTTGTAAAAAGAAATGTATTTTTGTGAAGGGATGTCTTGTCTTTTCTGTGGCAGTGTACTTAATTCATTTGAGACTTGTAAATTTCTGTCTGTCTTGATGTACTTTCTCTGTTTCTTTACTGTCACCAAGAGGTACTTCTGTGTATCCTGCACATGCGAAAATAACTTGAAGAAATCTTGGAATGAGAGAAATATCATCATAGTGCACCAGTCTTGTACTAATTGAGCTGCCCAAGAACTTCACAATGTGGTTGAGGATGCGAATCAAAATCACAGGTCGCTGGTTTGATGCAACTGAAGAAACGCATTGGGCGACCAAGGGCCATTGGGATCAGATAAATCCTCTCTGAATTCGCTCTGTTCTTGGGGGCGCGACACTGATAAAGACACGACTATATACGCCATTCCAGAATCAACAGTTTCTTGTACATAATCTCTCCTAAATGTGCCTGTGACAAAACGAAAAATGCCTTCAATGTATGAACCTTCCTAACCTCCTTCTGCCTCAAGTGCTCCAGTACGAGCCGCTTTCTTGACGAAATTGTGTAGACTTTCTCAGACTTGTAACTTTAAATATACTTTTTCCCTGTTCATTCTTGTAATAAATATTTAGACAATACTTCTGTGGCTTTTGTTTGCAAGTGCCATTTACTTTTCGTTTTCCCCTTGTCCTAGAGAATCGCGCACGACAGTGGTGCAACATTAGCATCGAAATGAACGATCTGAATTCTAGTTCAGACTTTGGCTCCTCATTAAAATTTTGGATTAGTCACACACCGCAGAAGATATCACTGGAATTAATTCCACAACATCAATTACAAATGTGACATCAATCTGTTTCGAGGGTGAAAAGAATATAAAAGTTCTGAATGACGCGGTTGTTGCTTTGTCATCAGGCATCACACCCTTGAATGAACAAGCTGCGCCTAATTTGCATAAAAACTTTCTGCTTTTGTCCAGCGAAGGGGTTTTTTGCCTAGACCCAGGAAGGGTCTGTCAGCGACCATCAAAAAAATAAAAAATAAATAAACAGACTTGAGTGAATTATTGTTTTCGTGCGAGGCAGTGAGCGGGCGAATTCGTAGCGAATTCGGCAAGATCGAAATCCGCACTGAAATAAAATTTTCCATTGTTGTGCAAATTTTTGTCTCCACATCACATCTGAATTCGAATACCAATTCGCAGAAAATTTGCGCAGAAATTCGCAACATACATGTGCAAAAGTTGTGCAACGCGATGTAAGAATTTTTTTCTGGTGGAACAACCAAGATATACTTTTGCGCACAAGATATATGTCATGTGCGCAAAAACACAAACGATTCCCTGCAAGCCACCACGAGGGACGGTGTCATTCTGAGCAATGTTGCTTGCCAGTGTGAATAATTGCTCATTTAAGACAAGTATGAAGACATTTAAATTGTCCAAATGAACTCAATTAACGTGACCATCTGGTTGACATTTTGCAAGAAATATGGGTGTGTCCGACAAAGAATGATCACTCACCGCTTTCTTGACTCCAGCTGTCAAAATGTCAAATTGGGAAATTGTGGCATCAAATGAGTTTTGATTCGCGGCGGGTTTTTTTTCCAGATTTTATGTTTGCGTGTTGGAGATGCAGCGATCTTTTGCAGTGTTTAGATCAAAAGCGAGAGACAAGGTCACTGTTGCTTTCCGTGCAGATTCTATGCAGCAGTGCTTAAATACAGCATTAACAAGCGAGTTCTCTTTTTCCCCCAAACCAAAAGTTGTGAGGGAAATGTTTCTACCACCCCACAAAAATGAAAGCTGTTGAGAATGGTTTAAAACATCAAGAAACGGACAGGGAGGAGGGAACATAGGCCATGACACCAACAGCTGGTCATGCGTCCGCTTCCTGGGAGTTGATCCACCAAACAGTGACAGCTTGCAATCCATCTTGTTCTGCCTGAGAGTTGATCCACTGGACTGAGATCTGGACATTTTTGGGTTTTTTTCCCAGAACAGGGCTTTTTCGTCAATTTTCAGGGGTTTGTTGTACAGAGATGCGTGACCCTAAAAACGAGATGGAACTCTTCTCGTAAACTGTTGAGAGTGCATGTGGTCAAGAATGCCCTCATCCAAAGAACGGCCTCTGGTGCCAGCTGTCATGCATGCCACTGAAGAAAAGGATACAGGTGGATCCTGGTTAATCCGAATGTGGATTATCCGAATTCCCAGATAATTCCAAGTCATACAGAAATAACAATCCTTTCTCTCCCATGTTAATCTGCCTGCTGAAATTAATTTGGTTAATTTGAAAGAATTTTACCAGGTAGATCTATTTCTTTTTGGATTAACCAGGACCCCATGTAGATCTGGGTTTTTTTAAACTTGGGAACAAATAGAATGAAATGCACACCGTCCACACAAAGGACAACAACTGCATGCAGTGGCTGCTGCAAGTTAGAGTCGTCCTCTTGATTTTGTACCCTTGTCAGTCCCAAGCTCAATGCTTGGTCAATGGCTCAGAAAGACGGAGCGTGGAATGACCAGTCAACGGGACCAACATCAAAGCGAGCGACGCCTCGCAAAGGGCGTCGGCGCGGCTTCCTCTTCATCGTGTTACTCAGGCGCAACAGTCACTCCGCGCTCATTACGCATGCAGAGCGCAAACACACATTACCTGTTACTGAGTTCCAGACGAATGGCTCCCGCATCAAACAGCTCTTTCTGCGTGGGTCTTTTTTTTTTCAATCAAATGTCTGCAGCAGAAAACTTAAAGCCTGAGATCTTTGCAAGAAATGCTCTGCCGAAGGCGCGAAATGAAGAAACAGGTTTTTCATTTTTGAAGAAAAGATTACAAGTTCCTGTCCAAACCGGAGATCCTCAAACATACATAAATGTCCCTGCGAAAAGCTCCACATAATCTGGTTCTTACAAAGCCAAAAATGATGCGAGTTTTCCGCGCATCATGTCTTGAAAAAATTAGTTTTTCAAGTCGAGTCTAAGATTCGAAGTGTTGGAAAACGCTCGAGATTCCACATTGCGAAAAAAAGAAACGAGCGGTGTGTTAACTTGTCAAAAAACTCCTTTCACTTTGAGTTGCGCCTGCCTGCATTGATGACACTTTTCACATCCCTGTGGACGACTTGGTTATCAACGTGGATGGTTGGATGGATGGGGACTGATCGTCTTGTTGCTGCAAACGGAACACCTGATTGACATATTTCATTTAGCGACTCTGATTTGGAGCACTCTGTTGACATGACAATTCCGACGCTGGAGAGCCCCTCTCCGGGGAAAATTAAATCCGCGCCGTCTCCAGTTTCATCCAGTGCAATTCAAAGTCACGGTTCTTGTACTTAGCAGTTTAAGCACTCGGGACAAGTTGAACCATTCAACATGCACAGAGAGACATCCCTCATACAATTTGCACTCCCCTGTGGTACTTCAGTAATGTAATCAAACACTCATGTACAGAAATTGTGACAACCACATCACTAACTGAGGAGATTGATTGGAGACCCGAGCCATGCAGGTTACATTTGCCTTCAACAGGCACGCAACAGACACATCTTGAAATCACTGGAGGACCTGTAGAGAAGACAGCTGGACGGCATTTCAACCTCCCTATCTAGCTCCTAACTTGGTTGCAGCCGCAAACAAGAACGTGATGGATTCAAACCTGTACGCAAGGGCACGCAACCTTTCAGACCATTTGCGTCACAGGCGAGGAAAAACAAGAATCATCAGATTGACCTACTTTAGAAGACTTGGACCTGACGCAGTTCAATCTGCCTGAAAAAGCTCTTCTGATGCAAGAAGCATTACATCAGTGTTCACTAACCAGGAGAGTCCTGCAAAATAGTTTGAAGGAAAGCGTCCATGTAGTTAGACCCTAAAAGCTCATTTTCCCTTTGCAAGATTCAGAGAGCGGACTTTCATTTTCTCGAAATAGGGAAACACAAAAAGACACGCCATCAATGCGGCTAAGTCTGGCAAATGTTGAAAGTTACAATTTATTGTTTTAAACATTTAATGCGCCGGTGAAGTCTCATGAAGGACTCCACTGTTGTGTGGGGTATCGCTTCTCTTCTGAGTAAGGAACAAGGACTCAAGGTTCAGGTTTCAGTAGTTTATTGTGTCTCTGATATCAGGTGTGCTCAGGATGCCAAGGCTCTAGTCTCTAGGGTAAAGGTAGTCTTCTCTGAGGACAGTGGGTCCAGGTGAGGGTTAAATAGGGGCTGAGGGTATTGCATTAGGTGGTGTAATAGGTTGTGCAATAGGGCTTGACCTGGGGTAGC
>JAAUYG010061029.1_pt1 | contig 17459 bp, 13 predicted proteins | sample 7278091 | NCBI WGS metagenome assembly JAAUYG01 (sample SAMN14350201, study PRJNA611818) | marine sediment metagenome | isolation source: surface marine sediment (0.6m) | place: French Polynesia: Moorea | collected 2018-08
CAGCCTTCCATCAACTTGATTCCCCAAAATAATCAGCATGATTCTCCGAAAGAATAATGGTTGCAGGATTCTTTTAAAGAATCAGCCTGATTCTTTTTTGGCTCTCAGTGTGTATTCTAACTATTACAGGTGCTAAATTAAGCATTATGGAATTTTTTTACATTTGCATTTTGCACCAGTTTACTATCAATAACGACTACAACTTAGCAGTGTGTTCTAAGTTTGTTCCTATTTGCTAATGATTGCTAATGTTTCTCAACAAGCTGTTGGGATTTGCAGTACTAGGCAATTTGACGTGACATTGGCGACTTGGGAAAATTTGAATCAGAAGGTAAGACGTCATAATGGACGATGTGGCTCCATTCGCAGGTAACAGTGTTTTTGTTTGTTTTGTTTTTGTTTTTCTTTTTTTTTTGTTTTTTATTGTTTGTTTGTTGTCTCTTTTTGCGGGGGCTTTCTTGTTTTGTTTAACAGTCTTTTCAATGAAGTAAAGGATTACGTGATCGGTAAGTGATGGATCTGGTGGGTTAGACAGTTTTCGAGAAGCAATCGACTGAGGGAACTTTCGTGGCCCTATTCTTAACTTTAGTTTAATCGACGTATTGCATCACGTGTCAAACGGCAAGAGATATGGTGGGGATGGGGAAAGACTGAGGTAGATTTCGTTGTGTGGAGAGAGAGGGGGGAGAGAGAGAGAGAGAGAGAGAGAGAGAGAGAGAGAGAGAGAGAATGTAAATAGCCCCAAAATGTAGCCCAAATTACATATAAGTTACGCCTCGCGTGAGATTTTCATGTCAAGGCCTGTTTGCTCCCAGGCGTTGTTTGTGTTGTTTCTTTCTCTGTGCGTCACAAACAAAATCCAAGATGGCCGTCGCCCAGCGTCTCCGGTCGGTAGGCATCCTCTCCCGGTCGTTTGGCAGCCTCGTTCTGAATAGCTCGCGCCGTGCCGAGTCTGGCATCACAAAGCCTAGCTATAAATCATTTTTCAATTTATCCAATTTAGGCACAAAGCGGTATGTGTCTGCCGTGTGTCTGTCTGTCCAGGCTTCCAGGCCAATTTAGGCCAGGCTCCGTCGCTTTTAGAGTGCAAATAGGGGCGTTGTGCCAGCGGAGCTCGGAGGCGGATGAACGCGGAGCTTTGAAGCGACTGCTCATTTCGTCAAAAACAATGGCCACAGGCGGCAGGCTGGCATTTTTTCTCGCATAATGAGCTATTTATTACCCCCTGATGTTGTGTAAAACGTCCAGATCGTGAATGTCATATGCTAGTCAGTCTGCGGTGGTCGCTGGTGGTCCGGTTATATAGGTATCTACTAACCTCATTGCTTACAATGGTACTCTAGGTACGTTTACAATATACAGAGAGAATGGCTACCTACATATATTATTGGCTGCTACAATTTCATTGGGTACACTAGACCTATGATTATAATGGGGCGACAGTCAGCTACTTTTAGCTACTAATATTCTAATAACGTTATAGGAACCTCGTTCCTAACTTACATTGTACTCAGCCATATGGATGATGTGTCAATAGGGTATACATGTACATGTATTTTATAGCTATTGGTGAGAAAAGGTCGCCACGATTTCTGAAAGAAAGCGAGGAGTCTCGAAAACTGCCGGCATTTGTGCCCACTCATGATTGGTCCAATCAAAATGCAGCTGTGATGTGATTGGATAAAGGATGTATATGGTGACTAAGGGTAGCTCAACTGCCGAATGAAAAGCGACTCTCCATGTAGTGATTTTCTTTTGTGGCGAAAATTATGTCTTAGTGTAGTACATTCGTCACTTCCTACATTTATCAGTTCTATCCAGGAATAGGAGTGCCAAAATTTGGCACTCCAGAGCATTTTCGTAACTTTTACCTGAATAACAACTCCAGATTTGAAATCTGGAGTTGTTATTCAGGTAAAAGTTACGAAAATGCTCTGGAAGTTTTGCCAATAAAAAGACCAATCATTTCTGCGCTACACTCGATTGTGGCCTCTGTCAGGTTTGCAACATTCATACCTGAGTATACGAAATAGGTATAACAAAACATTAAGTGGCGACGTCAAATTCAATTCAAATGCCTGATCGAACACAAATAATAAAAACTTGAATTTAACTCACGTGTATGTCTCATATAGGAGGAATTTGACCTCTGGGTTCGCTTGCACGAATGTGGCACTTAATTTGCTGATGTTTGCAAGATAGACATCAACGGACCATACTGAGCGCTTTTGACAAAGGGCTGCAATGGTTTCGTTCGGGAACCCTGCATTCTACTCTATGAGAAAAAGGCGCAGTGCGACTGCGTGCTGCCCCACTCACTGCATGGTATGACTTGTAAAACAATGAAACAGTAACTTTGAATTAGCTAGTAACAGAACAAACGAAATGGTTGCCACATGCATTATTAGATGTATCATTGCAAATGTACAATTAGGAATAAAGATCTTTGTTTACGGTTTGCAGTTAAATATGACCAAATAAGGACTCACAAACAATGTGTATACATGATTGTGCTACTCGGATGAGTCTTCATTGACAGAATTTTAAGGAAATAAAAAAATACCAATTTTGCATGTGTGTGACACCCACGTTGGCAGTGTATTAGATAAAATTATGTTTATGTAAACTGCATTGAGGGGCGTCATAACTTTTATTATAAATTTTGTGAATGAATCTAAGGCATTGCTCGAGTCAATTTTCTTAGATTGACCGTGTCTCCATTTATGAGACAATAACAAGACAATTTGGTTTTTATCATGGCGTAGGATAGCAAAGATCTCGACAATCCAGTGTTTGTGCAATCTACGTCACATCCTAATAACCACCACGAGTGTCATCAATAAGTGGCATAATCGAGGCACAAACTCTGTGGTGTTAGCAATTAAAGGCGTGCGACCTCAGGCTACCGGAAGTTCAAAAATGAACCCTGAAAACGGCGTCTGTGGCAGCTGTTGGTAATCTTATACCAGTAAATTACAGCACCTCTCTCTCTCTGTCTCTCGTTTTCTGGAGTCTAATTCCAAGCTACAGCCTTTATGCCCTGAGTCTTTTGTCGGTTAGAGGTTAGAGTTTTGTTCAATCTGTACTATGATCTGTAAAAACGCGAGATACGGCTATTAGAAACCAAAATAATGCCGGCCAGAAGACAAACGAGCAGGAAACTGTAATAATACTCATCATCCCCGGTTAGACGTCACCGGGTTTGCTATCACAGCGCCTCATCGGCTGTCAACAAAATGACGCCTCTGTTGTTACAAATTATCGTCTAAGACAAAGAGACACGGGGCAAGCGCCCTCGGGGCTACCGGGAAGATGGAGTCGGTCTGTGGTCGCTCAGAGCAATACAAACATTGCGACCGGCCGGAGTACAAATTGCTCTTATCAAGGCGCTAAATATGCTTCACCTAGCCTTAAATATACACTTTGCAAGCAGCAGCCGTGAATTTTGACGGCTTGTACGCTGGGATGTTCCGAGACATACCCGTATATTATAACTCTAATTATAGACAATTAAAGCGAAATGAAGGCTCTCAGAGACGCAAACCCAGCAGTGGTAATTTGACAATGTCGGCGTAAAAATGTAGCTTCCGGGGAACGAACGTAGGCAGGGCACTGTGGAACGGAAGCTAGTACAGGACATCAGGTCGTATGCTGCATACATTGTACGTATTCTTTATTTAGTGCCTGCTGGAAACGGGGTTTCCGTTCTTGCGACTCTGATCTGATAACCATTCTAGTGATCATTTACTGTACAGATAATTTTAAACTTACTCTAGGGATTGAAATTGTACGTGCACGCTTACAATGCGCCTGCGTGTACTAGGCGTTTCACTCAGTCCATGTGCAAGTCACTCGGTGAAGTCACTGCGTCATTAGGCTAGCTGTACAAATGTCTGCTTATACAATATGACAACTGCCCTTTGTGTGGATCGGGTCCTGAAGATTTAATTCATTTTTACGTTGCCTGTATCAAATTGGTCACCCCAAAATCACGTTGATAGCAAGGGTGTTTACTCTCCTCGCTTTAATCCTGAACTTTAATTCCGCACGACAGAAATTCTAAAGGAACCTTTGTTGACCTCATATATTTAGGAACTCAGACCTATCTTTTTCGGGTAGTATTACCGCGCTTAAAGTTGCAATAGCCTTTATTGTGGAGAGTAGCCGCTTTGACTGAGATTGTGCCTACACTCGAAGAACAGATTGTGTTTTGTTTTCAACTAAGTACGGCCATGACTGGTATTGACCTTGACTCACCACGCCGTGGTGAAGTGTAATACAAGTACGATGTCTGACGCATAATTCAAAGGTGAGCATCTTGTACCAGTTGGTGTATAATATGCGAGTCTTTTCAAATAAATTGAAATTTAAAACGACCTGCTAAATATACCCCCACTCACACTGCGGCAGTTACAGTTACCGGTATTATGACACGCCTGAATATTTTCCCTGTGTTTTACAATTGGTGCCAGCCTTTACAGCTAATTCGTTAACTGCACGGTTTATAATTATAATAACCTGTCCCAGTTAAAGCCAAGTCAAAATAAATGTGTTCTTATTGGCAGGTGTGAGGCGTTGCCAAGGCTCTTCGGCCGTTACTACAACAAAGCAAATGCGTCTGTGTAGAAAATGTAAAAAAATCGGAGCATTTTCCACCTTGAAACCCTGCCAAAATGGCTCTTGCATGGGGACCTTTTGGTGTGAAATATGTATTAGTTTAAAATTATGCAATGTGTGTCGGATGCATAGACGCGGGTAATATATAAATACGGTTATAGAAGTCAACCAAGAATTGATTAAAGGCGCCACCACTTCAAACCTCGTCCCGTTTGCACCAGGGATTCATCCATACAGCAATTAATTCATGAAGGCGTTCAATACCTCTGCCACTGGTTTACTTGTCAATACGCCCTTGATACTTACGGTGCTACACTGATGATAGGAGTGCTAGTACTACTATTACTGCGCTGTTGTTGCTATTGGTGGTGCTGGCAGCGCTGCTGTTGTTGCTGATGTTGTTATCACTGCTATACTATCCATACTTCAGTTAAAAGTGCTGCTAATGTCTTGCTATTATTACGCCTGTATTTTGATTCCCTTGAAGGGAAATACATCTGGACAATGTATATGCAACATCATTCGAGATATACTTTTTATATACGCTTATTTTATATAAAAAAAACAAGTTAGTTCATTGAAAAATGTGTGTAATGCATTATTAAATAATTATCCTTAGTACTTCTTGGATGAAATAGTAATACTATTATTCATGATATGGCATTACTTGATTCATCCTTCTGTTTGCTGTTCCAATACGTTGTTTACTGTATGTACATGGATTAAATGTGTGGATTAATAATAAACCCAGGGGTATAGCAAACCGAACCAACGCATAATTCTGGAGTTTATCTTGAATGCCCTTGTGCCAAACCTTTTTTACAAACAGACATTAACTTCATCAGATAGAATGACATTTTTTTTGTGTTTTGAGTACATGTATATATATTCAGCAATCTCCGAGACAAATTTAAGACTTTCCGACTATTAAAATGGGGTCATCCAAAACATAACTGAATATAATGCCAGTTTGATAAGTGTCAATATTTATTGAGAAAAAACAAAAACAAATGTCATAACGTAAAGACCAGGAAAAACTGGACGAAGCATCCTCTCTGGTAGGCTAACACGTCAACAGTAATTGTGGTGTAATTATATGCGTTTTGTTAGTTTGAGTGATAGCATTTTTTTCTCTTTGATAAGGCCATGGTCGAGGACGACTGATAACAAAGTGACTCCGTTGGCTGGTAAACGTGTAATTAGTAGCTTATCTCCTTCGATATCGCCCAAGGAACCAGATGGCAGAAATTGCCCTGGGGATGCTTGCCCAGGGGGCAAACGTGTGTTCCAAAGATTGGACGACACACATAAGTCTGTTAACAAAACAGAAAAGAAAAAAGAAAATTGTACTTTTGTCGGGGAAAAATGGTTTATAGTAAATTATGTTTCAGTACATAGGGATGGTAAGGGGATATTTGTCTGCACCCTGCCTCTGCTTTGCTAGTGGCCGTGTTGTACACATATATGTAATCCCTTCTTGTATGGCTAAGTAAATATATCGGCAAAGAGTAATTATTAGGATAAAAACATCATTTCTATTTAATAGAAATTAAATGTTTTGTAAAGTCCAACTATTAAAATTTGATTACTGCTATATGGCATGTCATATGAGGCTTCATTTGCTCGTTATGGCCAAGAAGAGGTATCACTCCAGACACATTACCAGTATCTAGACTTCTAATAACGTACATATTCATTTAATTGGAGGATCTTCTAGGAAAGACATAGACGTTTGTAGCGGAAGATCTATATGCACATGTAGAACTTCAGTGTCTCAAGCGAAGAAAAATATTTTAGTTTATACTATAATGTAATTGCCAGATATGAAAGATTAGTATGAAGAAAGTAACACTATAGACAAAGCTACGTATCAAACCAAACACGAATTTCTCCAAGAGCAAAACGATTCGCGAAAAAAAGGTTCTGAAAGAGATGGTAGGATTATCAATAGAATTTTTGTGAGTTTATAATTTTGCTGATAAAGACTGTCAAATTCAGTGTTTTTGCCACAGAAAAGATGGCGGCGGAGAGCTGCGCATAAAACGGAGCAATAAAAATCGAATACATTGACTTTACTTGTGCTAGGTCATGTAATCAATGGTGTTGGCAGGCCCCTGTGATACTCCAGCAAAAATTCATCCCCGGCTTCGGAAAAGCAAATATAAAATAAAAACCATTCAAATATAATAACACCCGCTCGGCTTACTATGTAAACAGAGCCAGTACCGGAACAGTTAACATTACGGCGTTTATAGCATGGCTGATATCACGATCGAAAAACCACTGCTATTCGCTGCTGTTTAGAATTCCCGACAATACGCCAAACATATGATCACATTTCTATGAGTGTCAATTAATCGCCGTTATCCCCGATACATACCCAGCACAAATATGCGCACATCAGACGTCTAACTAAATTTGATTTCTGTAAAACCAGTGGCTCTTGTTCGGACCCGGATGTGGAGCCGTGACTTCCGAGTATAAACTAGAAAAAAAGTACTGGACATATCCCCGGTATTAGTGGGGTTACTCGCCAGGCAGTGATTACGGATATTAAGTGACAATACACACGCCAGAGCCCCGGAGGCTGGTAGATAAGTCCTTGTCCAACACCCACTGATCCCGTTGTTAAGACTCGAGACGTGCATGGAACAAACGAGCCTCCGTAACTCGTGAGCCTCACTGTTTGCCAAGCGACCACTCCCCTTACCTTCTCTTCTTCAAACGCTGCCCAGTTTTTCCTGCCCACTACAGGAACTGGCCCCCGAAAAGGACCAACCCTCAACAAAATGTCTCGCGCCCAATTTCATCCAAATTGAGCGGAGTATTAAGCCCCGGAGACCGTCGGTCTCTGTCCGACTGAGGGGACAGTCACTGCCGCCTGCTCTTTGGGGACACAGTCCTGCACGCCATGGCCTAAAACACTATCTCCTTGTGTGTCAACAAACAGCTAATCACTGAGCAGAGCTCAACAAACGCCATTGCTGAATCCCCTAAAAGGCTGGAAGATGAACCACCCCAAATCTAGTTATCTCTTTGCACATTCTATTTTTTTCTCTCTGGGGTCTCCAGGAGGCCATTTTTCCACGTCTTGTTGCTGGCTTTAATTTATCAACCCCTTCCGTGACATGTTCGTAATTATGGCCCCCATTTACCTCGAACAAGGCGACCACTGTTTAATTTCGGTGTGGGATATGCCGGGGATATGTGAAACGAAATCTACCGTCACAGACAGACGGAAACAAATGCCGGGGTCAGCCGGTTTGGAGGAGCCTCGCAGATGTACACAGACAGAAACAAGAGTTATAGACCCTTGAAAAGTCAGCTATTAAATTTCAGTTTCTGGGGACAGCGATTTGGTGCCATCGAGTGCGCGCTACGACAAAACATAACTTCCCAAGACAGGTGCCCCACACACGGCTTGCTATTTCGTTATATATTAGCTGCGATCTCTCAGCATTTTGTATTTTCAAAACTGTTATGGTATGTGAATTTGTACCAATTATCTGACGTCTTCTGCTGGTTGAACTGTTATAATGTACTTAGTATTAGGTAGCTTCCAGCAGCAATACGGAATATATAGTCTTGCAGATAATTTTTGCCCCTTAATGGGGGAAATACCAAACACATTACGGCCTACTGTGTAGGGAATAAACCAAACACATTTCTACTATCAGATGTGCTTACTCATCAATTTCTGTTCCTTTTCATTCTTTTCATGTTTATTCACTGTACTACGCGTAAGTACTGATAACGACGGCGATGATGACGATGGTGAAGGTGACGACTATGATAATGACGATGAAAACGACGACGACGATTATTATGATGATGGTTTGCATATAAAATATAGCTTAGCCCAGAGCAACTTACCTGTGGCCCAAATAATTTCTGCCTGCAGCTCAAAGTTTGGTTCATACTATCTGCTGCAGTTATAACTAATTAATTCTTCTATTGCATTGTGTTGGTATTCTAATTGTGTTTGTAATATAATAATTTAAACAAAAATAAACAAAAATATGTGCAAAATAATATTCTATCAAATAATATGCAAATTGAATATTGTTGCCATTATCACCACAGACGTTAAACTTAGAATCATCTAAATATATTGCAATGGCGGGCTCTTAACTGCTTATTTTTATTGTGTGTTTTTTTTTTCGCGAAAATGATACATTACCATTCATTCTATATTTCCTTATTTTTATCTAGCTTTTCTCTTTTTGACCTGCTTTGTTGTGGTTCTTTGTTGTCATGCTTTGTTTCGTTTCCATGTTTTGTCTTTGTTTTCTGTTTCTTTGTTCTAATTTCGTTCTATCTTCTTTGCACATTACGTTGTTTCTTTTCTCTTTCTTTCTTCACAATCTTTCCTCTCTGCTTTCTTTTTTCTGTTCTATTTGTTACTCATTAGATTACTTCTTCCATTCTTTTGGCCTTTCAATGTTTTCTTTCTATTTGGCTCTGTTTGACTGTTTCAGCAGAACTAATGCCGTGACGCGGGCGTCCGTCGTCTGTAAAATGTATTTTCACGAAAACCGTCAGGCGAATTAGCACCAAATTTTGTGGAAGGCAGCTATCCACTGTGTCTCCTGACAAGCTTTTCCTTTCTTCTTTTTTTTTTTTCAATTATTTATTTATTTTTATTTTCAATGATTCTTTTAATTTCTTAACATTTGACCACATGGGACTAAGCATTTCAAAATTCTGCTTCTCCCACAGTTCTTTGAGCTAGTGCAATGAAACATTTGTGGACGTTTGCCAATGGGTACCGTCAAAAAGTTACTTGTTAGATATTTGAAATTTTATCTTTCACAATTTTTTGCAAAATTTTTACCATGGGGCCATATGGGGAGATAATTACCAAACGCTACTCCTCCTACAGCTATGATTCTTTTTGTTTTCAACTAAACTTTTTTTTAATGTTCCCGCTAACAGTCCTCACAAAGTTACTAAATTGAATTTTGAATATTAAATTTCGTTCTTGTTTTTCAAAAAGATCGTAGAGCGCAACAGACTGAAATTTGGGACTCATGGGGTACCTTTGATCTCGTAGTGTCCAATATCACTTTGGGATCAATCAGTGCATTTGCCATGGGGTACCTATGACCTTGTAGTGTTCAAGGTCATTTGGTGGTCATTCGGTGCATATGCTTCAAACTGGCCTGTAAACTGCAAAGGGGATTGTCGTACAGCGAAACGGAGTGAATTTGGGACTCTGCTACTAGTAATACATGTATGGAATACCTTTGATCCTGATCTTGTAGTGGTCTTTGTCGTTTCTGAGAGTCTCCACAAAAGCTAATTATTAAAGCAAAAGCTAATTTGTGTTACTTCTTGGAATTGTGATATTTCACTTTTAATTTGCAAATATCTTGGAAATGGCCAATCGAAGAGCGTAACGGTCTGAAATTCGGGACTCAGTGTATTAGTAGAACATACACATGTATGGAGTACATTTGACCATATAGTGTTCGAGGACATTTTGAGGTCATTCGGTGCACTTGCATTTTTTTTCAAAAGATACGATTTTCAAAACGCTACTCCTGTAGTATGCTACGGTTTTCAACCAATCTTTTTACAGGTGTTACCTGTGACAGTCCACACAAAAGTTACTTAGTGGAACTTCGAAACTTCGAAAAAATAGAAGAAAAATAGAAAAATAGCTAGAAATAGCTAATATTGGAGTGAAACGGACTGAATTTGGGGCTCGGGGTTAGTAGTAGAACATATAGGAAGTACCTTTGACTTGTGTTCAAAATCATGCTGGGAGATCATTCGGTGCTGGGAGATCATTTGCGATTTTTCCGAAAATACGAAGTACAGAACGCTAGTCTTTCAACAGTTTCTTTTAAAAACAAAATTTTTGTACATGTGTCCCTTGTAACAGTCCACACAAAAGTTGTTCTTGAAAGTTTGAAACAAGTGAACATTGATCAAACTTTAGCAGTGTGGCAAATGGAGAAATGAAAACTTAAAAATTCTTGGACAGGGCTAACATTAGAACGAAACGGCCCGAAATGGAGGCTGCTGCGGTATCAGCAGTACATATATGGGAAACCTTTGACCTTGTATTCAAGGCCATTTTGGTTCATTTAGTTTACTTTTCTAAAAACAAAAAAGCACCTAACTCGAAAACGGCTGGTCGCAGAGCGAAAGGAGGTAACATGGGTACTCGGGAACACTAGTAAGACATATGTGGGTACCTTTGACCTTGTAATGATCAGTCATTTTGGGGACATTGAGTACACTTGTCTCAAAATTGGCACCAAGGAACATTGTGTGAAAGTTCCTGTTGCTGTACTTACTGATGCCGCCAAGCAGAACGTCATTGTTAGTGGACCTCGTGTTTTCTTGTTGCATTTATTTTCAGCTCTATATGTATAACCTGTTTTTGTCGATTCTCACTTCTTCTTCTTCCTTCTTTTCCCTTTTTCGTCCCCTTTCCATTATTTCTTTATCTTTTATTCCTTTCTTCCTCTCTTCGATTTTTTTCTTTCTGTTTTCTCATCTTCCTTTCATAAAACCATTGCCTGTGCTTTTCGTCTTTGTAATTCTTCGTTTCTTCCCGTATTACGTCGCTACACACCTTAAATTTCTTACAGTTTCTATGCTTCTACTTCCTGGCGTTTGGTGTTTTTGGTATCTTTCGCTTTCATACTTACACTTTCTCTCTTATATATCCTTCACTCCCCCCCCCCCGTATCTCGCTTTAACCCTTTGTTTATAGTCTATAATGACTGTATTTAGTCTCTGTATTTATAATACAGTATTGTCTGTATTTTACTGTTTCTTTGCTTACAGCGTCTATTTGCAGCCTTTCTTGTCTGTATCTCTTGCTTCTTTGTTTACAGTCTGTGGTATTTCACCGTTTCTTTGTTTGCAGCGTCTCAGAATGTCTCTATTTACAGCCTTTCTCATCTGTATTTCACTGTTTCTTTGTTTACAGTCTGTATTTACAACCGTTCGCGTCTACATTTCACTTTTTCTTTATTTCCAGTTTCTGTATTTTCAGTCTTTCTCATCTGTATTTCACCGTTTCCTATTCTTTGTGTTTCTTTTCTGACTCCTCCCTCATGATAACGACTGACACAGCTCACTGTGTAGGCTAAGGTAAACAAAATTCACAACGTTTGATCTTCGGTAACTGGCTATGTCAGAAATGAAAAGAAATGGTCTGGGTTTTTTTCTGCACAAGCATTGGTTGGCTAAACTGGGCCGAGCAAGACACGTTGACAGTGAGGTGAAAGATCAAGCGGCTCTTTTGTTGTTAGTGTAATTACATTCTTCTCTCGCCCTGGACCAACATAGTATAGAAAAAAATGTTGAAAATTGAAAGTAACATCAACAGTGTGCTTTGCCTTTTAATACTTACTGTTCCTGGTCCTATATTCCTGCCCCCCCCCCTTTTTTTTTTTTCATTTCTTTGCTCCCCACTCCCACCCTCCGGGAGATGGGGTCTCCGATGTTTGTGCAATTCCTTCAGTTGATACATAGTCGAAACTTTTCTCCAACAATGTTAAACCCTTGTCTGGTGCCAGCTCTCCAAACACAGTGACCCGCGGCTCAATAATGGCCTCAAATTGGATTTCAGTGCGGCCACTAATAGGGCGTATTTGCACGGTAAATGAACTGTACGTTAGTACGGTAGCGTTGAGGGATTTCACTGACTCCGGACTATAATGGAATGCCTTAATAGTACAATGCCGCATCTTGCCCTGGGGCGTGCACGTTAAATAATACGGCGGTGTCCGCTCACGGCATGTTCTGACGCAGGCGTCAAATATTTGAAGAGGAGAAGCAGTTGGAATGGACGTGGTCGTCGACTGGGTGTGGAATGTTGGTAGCAGACGTGACGGAGTTCACACTGTCATCCCAGGGCTTAGAGGGCTTACGGTGGGCCCACCCTGCCCCACACAGGGGTTGGAGGAAACATCAGCAGTAGCTTCAGCCTAATTGGGCTTTGTTGCAGGTTCTTGGGTTCGCCAGTAGTGCGGCAAATATATTATTGTACTTCGAGGTTTGCAAAGGCCCCAAAACGACCGTGGTACCTGAGGCTTAGTCTTTATTATGATTGTCGTCGTCGTAGTCGCCATCATCATCATCATCATCATCATCATCATCATGGCAAGGGCAACGACGAAGACGTTGATGATGATGATGATGATGATGATGATGATGATGACGACGACGATGATGATGATGATGATGATGATTCACCGTCGTTGTCTTCGCTATCATAGTTATTGTCATTATTTTCTCGATAACCGTTCCGTCGATGTTCACGTAAATCATTACTTATGTTATAAAGTTCGCCATTCGCTGGTGCACACCAAGAATAAAAGTTGGTCGTAACCTGGCTGCTTGTGATAATGAAAAGCACAGAAAAATTTTGTTTATCAGAACGGTGACCGAAAATAGCCAGAGAACATGGATTATATTGCAGCTTACACATTGTAAAGCTGAACAATATGGGAGCTCACTTATGATCCACTGGGACATTGGAACAACTTTCCAACAGTTTCATGGGTACGTTTCCGGTATTTACTTTACTCAACTCAGAAACGAAAACATAATCATTCTACGGCCAATGCCCAGAAAGCCTTCAATTCCCTGATCACTTTGGTAATTCACCAATACTAACCACTGTCTCTTTAAGCGCTTGCAAAGATCATTATGTATCTACAAACTAATCAGTAGAATTTGAGACAAGCTTTGAACAGTGCAAGGGGCAGTTATAACTGTGGGGGTTATAATGTAGTCAGAACCTTCAAGTAGACGCTGAAACACTGAATGCAACCAAGGAGACTGCAGCCGTTGCCACAGCTAATGTTTGGTGCACTCGCTAGGTGGCAGGAGTGTTGCACAGCTTCTACTGCCTGCCACACGTATTGTCATCAGAGGCTTCCATGGTCTATTGAGAGATCTTTTGGGAGAGTAACAGTTTTCACACGACACGTTCGCTGTATATCAGTTACAGAATTGCTGTATAGCATGATACCTAAAAAAAGAACCTGAAAAAGAACTTTAAAAGTTTGGAAAAGCATCATCCATGTCCACCTCTCTCTCAGTCTCTACCTGACTCCCTCTATATTCTACCTCTCTTAGTCGTTCTGCAGGTCTCTCTCTATATATAAAAGTAGTAGGCCTACTACTACCACTACTACTACTACTACTACCACTACTACTACTACTACTACTACTACTACTACTACTACTACTACTACTACTACTACTGCTGCTGCTGCTGCTGCTGCTGCTACAGCGTTTGAATAGAGCTTTAACAAAGTCACAAGCGTTAAAATATTTTGTGTCGGCAAATACACGGTGAATACACTTACTGCTGTTGAGAAGTGTCAAGAATGCAATCACATCAGAGAAACACCTTCCTAGTATCGGTAAAGTTTTATGTTTTTCATTGTAGGTCTATCTTGTCACAACCTCCATCAATGGTGGTGCCACAGGAGACATTGCTCTGGATGCTATTAGGATTGAGGAAGGAAGCTGCTCTGTATTATGTAAGGTGTGGGGATAAACATTGTATATAACTACTCAAATTTGAGTGTGCTCAAACTTAAACTCAAACTATCCCATAAACGGCTGATCATAGACCCAAACGGATGAAAATTTGGGTCTCCAGTGTAAGTATTCAGTGTGTACAGGGTCCTTTTGACTGTTAAATGTTCAAGGTAAGTGTGAGACCATTCGGTGAACATGTATTTCTGATTTTCGACAACTTGTATCTCGAAAACAGTTAGTGGTAGAGCGAGACGGACGAAAATTTGGACGTTGGGGGTAGTATTTAATGTACAGTGGGTACCTTTGATACTTACTAGTAAGTGTTAGGGTCGTTTGAGGTCATTTAGTACATGTACATTTGCAAGTTTTGACATTCCACGGCTGGTAGGTAAAACCTTACCTTGGTCCTATCTGGCTAGTGGCAAATATAGCGTGTAAGCCCTTGGACCTCATATTAATGATCTTATGAATAGTCCTGTTTGGATGATTGCTCCACCCAGAAGTTTTGTCTTATCCACATATGATGAAACAAAAGGTCAGCCATGTATATGTACATGTATATAATGTACATTACATTTCTTTAAACCACATGCTGGTCAAAATAATATACATTGTATGGAAATATGTATATATAATAAATCAAAACAGTTTGCTTTAATGAAACAATTTCATCCGTTCTCAAATGTGTGAACATGAAGAGAAGCTTATGACATGGCACATTTCAGATACAATTTTGTTACATTAAACACTTATGCTAATGTATCTGAACAGGAATAATGCAGCGTTTCGTTTCTCTTTTATGGTTAATCCCTTAAAGACACCGTGGCTATTAAATGTTTACCTATGCGTATGACAGACCAATAAATTTATTCATTAATTGGATTATGACCTTATTTGGTACCAATAGGCCATTAGTGGCTCGTGATGCAAATGACGTTACAAGAAAGTTAACTATTGGCCACCACGCTATGCACATCGCCTGCCGTACAGTGGTGTAGATTGATCGTCCGCGTGCAATACCCTTTGTTGCAAAAACATACAAAAAACTGTTTGATTTGCACTTTGATTACAGCCTTACCGTTTGAATGCGGCTTTGATACAGACTTCTGTGACATGACACGGCTGCCAAACAGATCTAGAGGGTTTACTTGGAGGAGGCATGAAGGGAAGACACCTACCTATAGAACTGGTCCTAGTAGCGCCTATAGTGGATCTCACTACATCTATACAGAAGCCACCGACCGGATAGAGGGTGACGTGGCGGTGTAAGTACGGCGTATGCAACGTTTACATCTTAATTACACTATTTATCAGGAAGGATTTTATAGGCGCAGCTACTGCCCTACATGTGACCTTGTAAGGGGCACTAGCAGCCATTCTGTGATGTCACTCGGCCACTTTCAGCGTGAGTAGTGTTTGATGGATCTTGAATTATAATACAATTAATATACTACAGGGGTTCTATATAAAGAAACTATATAACCTGTTTGGTTATACATCCATAATTTGAAAGGAAGAATGTCTTCACCCAACCCTAATTGTTCCATTTTCCCATTTCTTTCCTTAATTGCAATGTTCAACTAAATGGAAAAGTTTTAAAGTTTTTTTCTGCATTTTCATGCCTATTTTGTAAAGACAGATAAAGTTCAATATAAGTAGACACAATTTTCCAGCATCGAAACCCCTCTTCTCAGCCACAGTGGTAGAGCATGCATTCATTTTGCTTACCACTTGTACGGAGGTCATATAGACACATTACAGGCGAAACTCCACACACCAGACGATGTAATTACACTCCTGTCTAAAAGTTCCACAGGACAGCAATGGAACAGTCTATACGAAGATATTGAAGTCTTCGGAGCAAGTACAAAGGTGAATATTGAATAGTATTTGTGAGTAGCTTGATTCAGACTGTATGACACGGTCGTTTACACCCACGATTTTTTCTGTGGCCTCCCATTGTAGTGGCGCCTTGTAGCATCTTACAGTTTTTATCTATGGCATAATAACATATCCTTTATGATCTGTCCAGGGATAAAATATGGTATTTGATTTTTTAATTTTTTTTTATGCCTTATAGAGAGCATTTGGTATCCACGTGATTATCGTTTTCTAGAAAATCATATTCCTACCAGTGGGGCAACTGAAAAATACATTGCTGTGCCTGTAACTGAAAAATTAGTCTTCCTTCTGCCAGAACAAAGCGGGTGTCCCCGTATCATCCACACCACTATTTTTATCGATGTTTGTACTATCTACATTTGTATAAGATTGTAAGCCCTACTCCAGCCTCAGGATAAGCTGTGGGGTTTGCGTTATCCTGGTATCAAGATGGAAATACCAACTTTAATAATTATGGTATGGTTATTATAGAGGTGATGAGGTTGTCAAATGATTATACGCCGACCTCAATAAAATTAAAGCTCATCACATGCATATAGTTTGTTGAAGAAGATGAACATATCGGTATAAAGGAATTCCATGTAGTGCACACTTCTTAAAGCAAGTTTCATATCAGTTTAAAGCAATTAGCAATGTGTGGAGTGGGACGGATTAGTTTACTAGCAGCTGATCGTTGCTGTGGTATAAACCAAGTCCTCATCATAGTAATGTAAGAACTAAGAAGCTGGCAAACAGTATTTGCTTCTGCGAGGACGAGGCATCATTCCAAGTAGGTACCAGGAACTAACTGATCACCGACTGGATTTAGTCCCGCAGCGACTGATTAAAATATACACAAAAGATAAACCAAAGAATCTCTTGTACAGCATCACTTATGTCCATGTGTTATGTCAAAGTTAAACACCTTTGGCAAATAATGGCATGTATTATTATCTTTATAATCATATGAATAACATTAAGCCACCGGACCCCCACCATTCTTGTTTTTGCATATAATTCAAAATGACACAGATCCTCCCCTGATTAAATACTCCCACCAATTTTATGTACCTACTGCTTGTCCCTATATATTTCATCGAAGGGATATTATATTAAACAATATTGAATAGACGTACTAATTTGTGATATAAAAATACAGTGAGCATGTTGGATTTCTCTGTGGTTTACGATTTCAAGCACCCCGTATGTCTGTCCTCGTCCTCATCCATTAATTTGACATTCAAGGCCGTGACATGTTGAAAGTAGATGGATAATTTAGATAATTTATTTCAAACTTGTACAGCATGCAAAATATTTAGGACACCAATTGACAGATCTCATTTAATGTACAATTTGAGGCAGCAACACTTGAGCTGAGTGCTGTGATCTGTACAAAACTATTAATTGTACGTACGAGACGAATCATACAAGTACAGACAGTGTGC
>JAAUYG010036577.1_pt1 | contig 17455 bp, 14 predicted proteins | sample 7278091 | NCBI WGS metagenome assembly JAAUYG01 (sample SAMN14350201, study PRJNA611818) | marine sediment metagenome | isolation source: surface marine sediment (0.6m) | place: French Polynesia: Moorea | collected 2018-08
AAGCCACAACTAAAATTTGAAAGAAATCCGTGCATTAAGTTCAGAGATAATTGCGACACGGACGGACGACGGACGGACGACAGACGGACGACGGACGGACGGACGACAGACGACGGACAAATTGCGATTTCATGAGCTCTGCTGACATAGTCAAGCAGAGCTAAAAATGTATATTTCAAATTGTTGTTTGGTAAACAGTGTAACATATATTTAATTATTGGAATCATATAGATATGAGACCAAGAGGTTTGAAGCCCGGTACAAAACTATAAGTGAGTGGTATATGTTACAAGTTATGTTTTTGATTTTTTATACAGACATGATAGGAACACGAGTACAAAGCTGGCCGTCTTAGTCCTGATTCCAAAAAACTTCATTACAAATCATGACTTTTTTTGTTTTGCAGTAGTTTCCAGCCTACACTAAATGGTTTAAATTGGAAGAAGGAAAATTGAGTTTGAATTTGAGCAAAACAGTTTTTACTCAGTAAGTTTACCAATGTCATGAGCCAATTTCTCCTTGAAGATACACTAAAATTGAATTTTGAGACAACATCTTCTTCCACGATGGGAGAAAGCTATTTTCACCCATTTCGGCATGCCACAGCTACATGTAGTAACAGAAGAAGTTACAAACCTCTCCAACCGTACAATAGGACACAGATGTATACCAGATAGTTACACAGGAACACATGACAATAGCTCTCTCAGAAAGCCAGTTTAAACAGCACACCTATCACCAGTCAGTAATGTTGAATTGTGAAAACCTTTGGCAAAGCATGGTCTTTTCTGATTTCATTTTGCAGTGTTTTTAAGAAACATTTGTTTTACAAAATTTTCATACATGTTCTTTTTCAGGTTAAAAAGATGAAAAATTGAAGTCATAAAAATTAAAGAAACTACATATTTTGGTTTGACTCCTACAAAATCTGAAGGAAACACAGTGTGGGAGAAAGGTATGTGAGGTTATATATACACATCCAGTGAGTACGAAATAGCAAGGCACAAATTACGAATCGCAGTTGGCTGCCGCATTCAACAGAGATGATGAAGGAAATAGGGCAAACTGTGGGCACGTTAACTGAAAGTGAAATTTTTAGAAAAAAAAATATTATAATATACTGTAGGTAAGGAGAACTTGAGAAATAATGCATTTAGTATAAAACTCAAAACTAGTACTTAAAGCAAAAATGTGAGTATGTATGTATGAATCAACAGACAATGACGCATGGCAATGTTATATTTGAGACATTTACTCCCCAAAAAGGAACAGAAAATCATGTGTCACAGTCCTACTACCGTATTACATGGCAAGACAGCTATAAATAGATTTGGTAAAAAATGTAATGCAGCGGGAAGCATTCTCAATCTCTTTACATTTTCAGTCCATCTCAGAATCCAGCATTTTATACTTTTGGGATGTCCCCTATAAACCAGTCAACAGATCATAGAAATAAAAAAGATGATTCTATCACGTTTAAGAAGAGCAGGAAGGGACTATAAAAACTTACACAAAAACTCTCTATACAAAAGAAAGTCATATGTAGTTAACGAGGTTTGAATTGTTAGTGAGATTTCTCCTTCAGATTTTGCTAGGTTTGGCACTCTCAGAATTAATGAGACAATGCAATGCCAACAAATTCTTGCCACTTTACAGTCAAAGAAATCCAAACTCAGTCATTGTAAAGCAGTACATAAAGCACATACACGAGAACGTAAAAAGAGATGTGAGCTTACGATGGTCTGTTTATTACTGAGCAAACCAAGCCAAACTACTATTAAGACTAGAAATTTCAGGCCACAGAGACTATGGTGTATAATATATTTCCTCATACTGGGCAAACACAAGAGGACTGAAAATGTAAGTCAAGGAACAGGGCTGAATCTCACACATAGAGCAACAAGGTAATCCCCGACATCAACCGATGAAATGCAAAGTGTGTGTGTGTGTGTGACTTTTATAGTAACTACCAGAATTAGGCAGTGCACGCAAGTACAAATGTACGTGCAGTAACACAATTTTTCACTGGGTCATTACTTTTGACATAGGCATATGAAACTGAGCCTACAAGCACACCTTACGCCCCAAATTCCATCACCCCCTGCATTTCAGTTGCATTATTCCGTATTAAAAGCAATCTTATGTGAAATTTTTATATGTGGCTAATCAAAGATGCACAAAATCATTGGTTAAAAATGAGGGCCAGTGCCAATGGTTTGGGTGAACAGACCAAATCAGAATAGAGACCACCACCCCCACACACCCCAAAGCCGGACAGAAAACAACGATTATGATCATAAGATCAGCCTGAAGTTATAAACTAGTGTTACTTGTTTCAGAGTTAAAACCACCCCAGTATTAAGACCACCCCAAAATTAAGACCACCCCAGAGTTAAGACCACCCCAGCATTAAGGCCACCCCAGCATTAAGGCCACCTTGGCCTTGACCGTGAGTGGTAATTTTTGAGTTTCCACCGTTTTGTATAACATAAAAAAGATCAATGAAACTCATTGGGATTTATGTGAAATTGAGGTTTTGATAAGATCCCTAATGTCTGCATACATGTAATACATTGTATATTTGCTCCAATAAAACAAGTTTTGGCCTTCATTAAAACAACCATTGCTATGATCCAACATGCTAAAGAACAGCTTATGTATACATGTGTAATTCTTACCCTAATGGACTGTTTGAAACTAAATGATCCCTCCCAGTTTAACACCGCCCTTCATTTTAAGACCACTCATATAAGTGACAACACTACTGTTGAATATTCAATATATAAATATTCATTTTTTAAGACCCCCTTGAATTAAGACCACATTGTTCTGGCTGTCTGGGTGGTCTTAAAATGCAGGGACTATCGCACCCTTGGGAATGCTGATAAATGGAATGTACCGGTAGTTTTCTGTGTGAGTTGGTTGATGTGGGGATTGACTTGTTGGGTGAGTTAGCCCAGTTCCTCTCCAGAACTAAAAGATATATGTATATATATACATGCCACCATACACAGTTACAATGTCCAACAGCATTCAGCTTGTTTACACAGAGGGTGACATCAGACTGTCATTGTGACATCAGACTGTCACTATGACATCAGACTGTCACTATGACAACAGAGTGTCACTGGGTGTTCTGGCTACAGGTTACTTCAAACTGCGTGAGCGGAGACGAGATACATGTGGATGCCAATAATCAGCCAAAATACAAAATAGTTTTCTTCATGACTATACAAAATATATTTCCAAAATGTTTATTTCGTTTCAGCAATTGATTTCTGAAATTCTTTTTTTTTTTCAACAATTTTGAAAAGTCTCCTTCTAAGGACTGCGATAATAAAACAAAATATAATAAGGGCATTTTCTAGTGTTTCCAATCAAAATTAGTTTTTGAAAAAAAAAGCCCAACAACATGGCAACAAGAAGATTTTGCATCGTCAATAGAGGACTGTTACTATGGAAACACTAGCAGATGCCACGGCAGCGAGAAAACTGTGGACATTATGACTGTGTAGTGGTGGTGGTGGTGGTGGTGGGGCTGCCCGCCAGGTTATCGTCAGGGTGTCGTGTGCTATGCGGTGCTGCACGCGCCTGGTTGGCCGGCTCAAGGACACAAACACCAGGGGGAGTGTGTGTATGGTATACGCGTGTATGTGGACTAGCGGTCAGTAGCATCACCCAGAGAGGGGGGCATCACTACAACTAAAGAAAGCAACCTGTGCTAACCTTCCCCTTTAAACGGCAAGAAGAAAAAAGATCGCATCACGGTTAGTGCAAAGAAAAACAATAATACTGTACACAGAGTTGTACCTTCGTACTGACAGAAGTCAATCCACAATGGGAAGATCGGGTTTGAGTTTTATGAGAAAACTCAGTGCAATAAGTTTTTCATTTGTCTTTTGTGTGTACAAATATTTTTAAATTATACTAAAATGGACAGTGGCATGTTTTGAGGTATTAAAATATCAAAATTTGTGGTTTTCATTTTTTTTTATCCAATTTAATTGCATCTTTTTCCATTCCTAGTACAAATGCCCCATGGTAGGTTGACTTCTACCAGTATGTAGCTCAACCTTGAAGGAATAAGTTACCTTTTTCTCTTTAATCTTAGGATATCTACTGGTAAATTAAAAAAACAATTTTTTCACCTTTCCAAATGCCAAACAGAAAAGTGTAATGTCATGGTCACCAAACGGGTCCAGGGTTTTATTTACAGAAATATGCAAATTAAATAAATGAGATAAAGATGCTATATAATGAATTTCAAAGCACAAGCATAAATGTTCTGTTTTATGGTATATTAATATATGCTAATTACTATATTAATATATGCACATATATTATATATGTGCATATATTTTACTTCCTTCAAGGATGAGACTCAGAAAATAAATTGAAAATTACTTTACATCTCACCCACTTATGAAATGGCATCTAATGAATATGCATCTAATGCAAATCATTCTTATGATTTTGATCATGTTATGATATCTAGACATAAATAACTGAAGGATGGTATTTATGTAAATATCTATAAGAGTAAAGAAACTTAATAAGCAATAAAAAATTTGAGACTAAATTTGAGTTATTTATAGAGGGTGGGTTTTCACAGTTCAACATCACCTCTGACATTCGAAATTGTGGTTTGCCAACCACGTCGAGCTCGGGCCAATCAGGGATGAGCTCTGCGAGGGATGATCGCCGTCGGTAGTGCTGCCGAGAGCTCTGTCGTTGCATGAACAGTGCCAGGTCAGGATTCGTATAGACCTGGGACTGATCCCCATCCTCCGATTCCGAAACACGACTCCAATCCAGAGAGCCCCTTCGTCTGCGCTTGGCTCTCTCTATTATCTCCGGATCGACTGTCGCTGACTTTAGCAACAAAGTCATTACTCTTTAACCATGATCACTGGTAACGCATATTATTACGGTAACCTCATACACAAGTGCACATGTACACAAACATCAGTGAATATACAGTAGTACGACTTTAGCTTGGTTAAGCAACCACTGCATTTCAGCAGAAAAGTTTCCAAAGAGGTTCATATTCAACATTTCTGACATGATTAAGTAGTATAGTAGGATAGCTTAAACTCAGGATGTCAGGTTTTTCGTAGCCTTAAACACAACAAACGGGCAAAAACCCACCATGAAATCATGAGTGCTGAAAAATAGGTCATCTGCTGAAATGCACAGTGTTTGCGACCGAGACGTGCCTGTAGGAGTGGAAGCAGTATCCCACTGTGCAAGTTTTGATGGAGTAACCCTGCATACAGTACCACTGATTACTGACCACAGTGGTAATTAATCACTCCATCCCGGTAACTACATCCCTAACAAGATTGTGGGGATTTCGCTAATCAGTTGTGTAATAATGAGTTGAGTAGCATGAATACTGGATCTCAAATCTTTTTGTTTGCCACTCGCATGAAACTTATACCTTATTGATATCACTTATATCACCTGGAGAAAATATATATCTAGAAGTCTTCTACATGTGTTGTTTCTGTGATAAATAAGTAGGACAGATAATATTGCTTCCTAAATTAGTTAGCCCTTATAATTGCCATTAACCGAGATCTGGAATCGATCTTGATGCCAAATTTTGATGATATTGTGCTGGGGTTCTAATCTACATACTATGATTGTAAACAATATCCACCTGTCAAGTTTTATATCAGCAATATTTTTATGGCATGTATGTATGTGCTATTTAGCCATCATAATGTCATCAAAAATATAAAATTGCAGTGTGGCTGAATCCCTCCATTATGACTTGGGTCCTGGATAGCTGGTCTTCATGGGTGCACTATGCTTATGATCTCTGGACCAGTCTGTATTAAAACCGAGACCTATTGTCATTCTTCAGACCTCTACTGTATTAAACGTTTGGTTAGAAGTCTACTGAGGGCAGAGTGAAGAATATTTGGTTGAAACTTAAACATACTGGGGGGAATACTCCTAGAAAAGGTAAAAAAAAGACCTTAGCGGCACTTAAACCTAAATTAAGTACAAATGAAACTATCTACAGCTAGAGTTTGGAAATCATAAACATAAATATACTTTAAAAAATATGAACCTAAAGTTTGATACACTGCAAACCACAGAATAGGTCTTACCTTCTCCTCTCCCTCCTTCTTCACAGTACGGAGAGCGCCTTTTGTTAACTCAATAGCAGACATACGACGATGCTTGGAAGCTTCAGTTTTAGGAACCTCCACTAGAAATACAAAAAGTTTTGAGTCATAAAAAAGGCATTTTTGTGTATTAGGTATGAAGGTTTGATTTTTTTTTTTTATTCAAGTTGAAACTGGGCACAAAAATACATGAAATGTGTAGTGCGTACGTATTTGTGATGATCATCATTGCAAATTAACAATTAATTGTTTTCCCACAGTGTGACACAGTGTGGTGATATGGCTGGAATACAACCTCCACTGCATTAACCTAACAGCCCTTAAGTATATCAAATATGTTCAGTAATCCTGTTTTACTTACAAGGATTAAGATCACCCCAGTCTGGGCCTTCCTCCTGGCCTTTCCTACGACGATGATCCCTACACACAGAAAAGAACATTTTAGTACTAGTTGTAGCAGTAGTAGCGGTAGCAATAGTAGTAGTTGTAGCAGCATATACATTTCTGGATTAAAACGTAGCCCAGGCTGTAGCTAGACTCTCATGCAACATATGCAATATTGAGCAAATATCAACCATCTTAACACAGACATTGAAAGGAGAGCAGGGATTAGCAGTGGAAACTTAATTTCTACATATTTTATAGGAATTATGAGTATAAATATATATATATGTCTTATACAATACAGAAATTGGACCAAAACCAGAAGGTATCTAATATGGAAATACATGTGTAAGTGTTCAAATACAGATGTGTTAGTATCTAGTACAGGTGTCCCTGTGCATAGTGCAGGTGTACCTGCATGTGGTAGAGGTGAACATGTGTAGTACAGGTGTACCTGCATGTAGGACAGGTGTACCTACATGTGGTACAGCTGTACCTACATGTAGTACAGATGTACCTTCATGTGGCACAGGTGTACCTAAATGTAGTACCAGTGTACCTACATGTAGTACAGGTGCACCTACATGTAGTACAGGTGTACCTACATGTAGTACAGGTGTACCTGCATGTGGTACAGCTGTGCCTACATGTAGTTCTGATGTACCTGCATGTGGAACAGGTGTGCCTACAAGTGGTGCAGGTACCTGTATATACTTATGGTATATCAAAAGTTTGGCTATTAATGATTGTCCATAATGAAATAACCAACTCCTTCATATATCTGAACATAGAAACAAGATGCAAATGGCAAAGTTTTCCTTTTTCTCCTAATTAATCGCTTTCAGATATAAGATCCTCCACACAGACCCTCAGCAGATGTTCAATCCATCTGACACTGATTTAAAGTGTTACATAATTTGGCTGATTCACGAAAATTTGTATTGGGCAGATCTGCAACTCTGGAACTCCTTATGTATAAAATATATGTGTATATGTACTTCTGCTTAAATGTTTCTTGCTCTCTCTCTATATATATGTTCTTGTCCATCTGGGCTTTAGTTCTCAACATACTCAAGTTCAAAGTTTTGACTTTAAGTGACCAATCTGAGTAGCATAACTTTACATACAATATCCCAAAACTTAGGCACAGTGTGTTTTTAAGAACTCTGGCCCTGCATGGTAACATGCTTACTTGTGTCTCAGCAAAGCACGGAAGTCCATTCCAGAATCTTTGGGATCTGAAATAGATGACAAATATTTGGTGTAACTAAGCTAGAAATTTGAAAGCACCCAATTCTTCATTCCTACCCTGGCATAATTGCACCTTAGAGCATGCTGTGCATGATTAGGAGCGCTATATAAATTCCGGTATTAACAATTGCTGGTTATCTCTAGGTAATTATTCTCGGCAATTATAGAAGCGCTTTGCAAGGTGATTGTGGAAGTTTCTTACAACTTTATGATGTGGCAGATTGCAAGTGAAGGATATCACACATTCAGCACTATGCATGCCCATGGAACGTCTTTCCAGTCAAAAATTCTCTTTTTCTCGATACTGAAATCTCCTTCATTTATTCTATATAAAAAGTTACCCTATAGGTATCCTGTATGTGACCGATATAGTCGAACCTGCTCTAAAGCCACCTGTCTAAAAGGCCACTGCTTATAAAGACCACATTTTACTGGTCGCCAGGGTATACTTTCCATATTAATGAACCTGCATATAAAGACCACCTGTGTATAAGTGGTCCTTAGGGCAGTCTTTACAAACAAGTTTCACTGTGTTTCATTCAAGACAGATTTTCCCATAATGTACCTCACCTTTCACAAAGATTGAGAATCCGGCAAAGTCGATGCTTTTGCCTTCCTCGTTTTCCACCTGCACTCGAAACTTGGCCTCGTCCGAGAACTTGGATTTCTGGATGGTCATGAAGGCTTTCTTGCTGGCAGCATCATACTCGACAGACACACGTGGGTCGGACTTTACAAGTATGGCGCCTCGGTACCAGTTGAGTCTCGGTGGATCTTGCTTCAGTTTACACTCAACAATAATGTTTTCACCTGGCAAAAAAAGACAAGGCTTCTACAGTGGTCCGTCACTTAGAGGCCACTCTCAACAGAGGCTACATTCTCTAATAAGGCCATAAATCTTTGCTGCTATTACTATCATTACTTCTCCCTCTCACCAAAGGCCACCTCTTTACTAGCTGTAACCACAATTTCTTGCCAAATAGGGCAGCCTTATTAGAGGACTAAGTCCCCCTCTAATAAGTACACCCATTCTGTCAAATAAACCTGTCATTACATAGGTGTCCTTTGGTGAGAGGCAGCATCAAGTGCATTCACAGTATGTGCTGCTAAGGTCTGTGTCCTTTCTAGAGGGTGTCCTCTCTAGAGGGTGTCCTTTATGAGAGGAACCACTGTACATAACAATAGGAGGCATTGGAGCTTTGCTCTGTTGAAACATTTCAGAAAAATTCATATTGTGGTAGATTAAGACTCGCAGAAGCTATGACTGGGGGGGGGGGATATGGCTGGGAAGGCCCTACACTGTAATTTCTTAGTCTACCATAACGCCCAAGAGAATAGTTAGTTTCTGTATATGTCAGTGTACTATGTCTGTACACTTACCCACATCCACCACCTGGTTTTGAGGCTTTGTGAGGAAATACTGGCTTTCCTCCTCATCCTCCTCGGGAATAGCACGGCTGCTTCGGCGCTGATCAAAGTGATAAGAGTAGAAACATTGTGTTGAGCCTTAGCGTGCTCATACATAGCTCCCGTATCACAGCGACACCAAAGACCAGGGATTGGTAATATAACTACTGGGATGGCTTATTATTTTTGTAAAAGCAGTAACAGCAGGCTCTAATAGGCAGAGATTTTCTTTGTTGCACCTAATTGTATGTTGTAGCTACGGCCCTACGAGTAATGTACCACATTTAAAAACTGCTAAATAATCTTACAGATATATCTGTGTTTATTCAGATCCGAAACAGAAGACATGGCATTACATATATATCACACAATCAGTAAGATGTCAATATAAATATCCCTCTATTTTAGGACCACATTCACTTTAGGACCACATTGTTGTGGCTCAACGGATGGTCTTAAAATGCAGGGATGATCACTGTATAAAGTAGTGGTAATTTTTAGCACATACCTTGTCCCCAGAAGGTATTTCCTCTGTAAAGCAGAAATATAATATGTTTTATAAGCCATATAAAATAAGCACCCGTGTTCATATAGGTAGGTATACTGGGTAGGTACAATAACAAAGTGACAGGAGTACACATGTACTGGTAGGTAGACAAAGGGTATACGTGTAATAGTCGTGTATGCAGGTTTATTATTTTTAGGTACTTGGCCAAGTACAGGAGTACTTTACTTTGCCAAGTACATGTGTACTTACCAATGGCAACCAAATACAGAGGAATCTTGGATTGAAGACCACCCATGGAACTGTTATAAACTGGTATTAATTGTGAGATAGTCCCTTATTTCTGAGACTAATAATAATTGAAACTGAAGTCCTGATGTCACCACCCAGAGCTACATGTAGGTACACCTGTACCCGTCCAGTCTCAACTATGGAAATACTATACATGTGTATATGTTAATGAAAATTCAGTTTTGGCAATGCTGTGATTGCGATAGCTGAGGTGGCCTTAATTCTTGGGTGAGCTTAATTCTACGGTGGTCGCAAGGCAAGATTCCACGGTACATTTAGGTATAAAACAAGAACAAATTCCATGATTTTTTACAGGTATAGTACCAGTACCAGGTCAATTTTATCAGTTACCATAAATAGCAATAGCCAGCATGTATCGCGCAGCTGAATGAAGCGACTGCAATAGCTGAAACATTTCAATTTCATTTCTACTGGAGTACTGTGTAATGAGAAAGCAATATTTCTGGTAATGTCAAATGGAATAATTAACCTTTAAGTTTTGGAAAAACTTTGCATTTATATGATATAAATAGGCAGTTGATAATGCAATATCAGGTTAGTATGCTGTTAATAAACATAGGTTAGTCCACAGAAATTGGTTACCAGTCACTAGTAAAAAAATAACATCGAAGGAAACATTTCCTGAAATACTGAATAAACCGGCTATTCAGGTTGAAACAAAAAATGAGACATTTAATAAGGAACCAGCGTTCAGCAGCACAGGAAGGGGAAGACCTGAAAAAACACAGTCAACAGCTTTGGGAATTTTTCATAATCCCCAAAGCCTGCATGATAGGTGGATGAACAACCATGCCGGTATAAAATACAGAATCGTAATCGGTTTCTGTCAAAATGAAAATATAAAAAAAAAAACAATGTGAAAACAATCAGGAACATATCAATGTATGGTTAGTATTAAAGGAAAGGTGCTCCTTGCGTGAAAAGCTGAAAAAAAATGAAGCAAATTGAGTACGTTGAGGAATCCGGATTCTTGTGTTATCTCCTGGATCAGGATTTATGGTGTGTATATGTACATTGTATATGGTTGGCAATAATTCAAATCTACTTTAACTTACAGGAAAAACACTTAATAACGAAACTTGATGCTCAATTAAGTGCAAATGAGGTGTCAGAGAAAGTGATTATTATTATTTATTTATTATTTTTGAGTTTCCGTAAATACATTTTCTGGGTAGAGTTCTCAGAAACACTCAAGCCAAAATTTTGACTGGAATCAAAGTTTTGATGCGAGTCATCAACCTGGACAATATGCCTGGCTAAAAAAATTGACCTAAGTCGAAATTTGGACTTAAGTATTCTCGAGAACCCTGCCCCCCAATCGTTTAGTTCCAGGACTGGTCTCAGTCTACTGCTCTCATAACAACTTCATGCATACGAACACGACTAGTGTATATATACAATGTAACTGTAAGTTACAGCAGTGTTTCTGGTAGAGTATGTTTCAACACAATATGTTTCCAGGGTCTGGTAAGTGTGCAGTGTATGGTTAGAATCATAATACAGTACCGTAGTTCCCACTATTTCTCAGAATTGTATCCTGTAGTGAAAAACATACTTTTTTTTTGTTATATTCTTGTTACCTCATAGTCGTACAAACCATAGGGAACTGGATCTACTGAATTATACATTTCAGTCAGGAGTACTAGATGAGATCCAATGAATGGTCATGCCAGACTTGTATGAAAGATGCTGCAGAAGATGACATTGAAGTTCCACCTTTGTCAGAGTTTATTATCGTCATGCACTGGAGCTTTCCCAAAACATGAATGAGCGGGGTGCCGATCTGTTAAATAAGCTGACCACCGCGATTCATGTCACATCGAAAAAGTCTACTATGCCTAGTCATTGTGCAGAGCAATGCACTGCCTATAGGGGTCAGGTTGCACTAGAGATGAACAGTTAAAAGTATTGACATATTCCTCCATTGACCACTACCGGGGGGTAAAATTAACGTAGTGAATGGAGCACAGAGGGAGAGAGAGTGCGAGTAGCACCAGCAGGCCATACACGGAGTTCTTTATTACGTCTACCTTCCGGAAGGGTGTCATCGTCACTGTCGCCATCTTGAGGAAGCCGCAAAGCAGAAAAAAAAAAGAGTGGAAAATTGATTTTTTTTAGATGCATTATTATATGTAAAGACTATGGCAATAAATTCTCAAGAAATATCTTTAATATCAAAGGATAAACTAAAATATATAACGAGTGTTTCTCATAAAAAAAATTAAATAAATAACCAATGTGAGAAAAAAAATTATACATTTTTGTACCGGTATCATTAACCAGGGATATATATTAATTCCTACAAACAATTGTCTCCTAGAAACAATTGTCTTAAGTTGTGGATCCGAAAAGGAAAGTCCAATGACATCATCGACATGGTAATTATCATTTTCAGATAAAATGCAAGTTATAAATTCCAAAGTTTCCAAAGTAAAAGTTTCTCTTGATGTTGTGTTTGGAGTCACAAAGGTCGTACGTCCTTCTATGGACTTACCCCCCTCCGGTATGACGAGACGGAGAGGTCTGTTATACGACCCTTTCCGAACTTTCCGTCTGAGGCTAGACAGGCTGAGGTCAGGGACCGTGTCTTCTTCTTCCTCAGCCGAGTCCTTTGCGGAGGTATCCCCGGTAACAGCGCTACCGTCACTGAAATCCCCTCCCCCCAGGGAGCCAGTATCTGGCTCGGTTAGTGTTATCGTAACCCCGGGCAATATGGAGTAGGCTTCAGATTCTGGCTGACCGGTGTCTAGTACTGTCCCACCTCCTTCCAACCCAGACGCATCTTGCAAACTAAGATTGTCTAGTCCAGAGTGCATCTGTACCAGGCCAACCCTACGCGTGGGTCGCGTCGCTGACTTTGAAGCAGTGGAATCCGAGCTATTGTCTGCGTTTGTATCAACAGGAGTCACGATTGTATCACTATCCACAGTTTGTGGGTCACGCATCTTTTTACGGCCTAGAAAGTTGGAAAGTGAGCAAAATAATGAACATTTTGGAGAAAGTGTCAGCTTGAATAGATCACTGGTCCGCAGTGGTGTAACGGCTGCTTTCCGGTTGGGGAAATATGGACAAATCATGGGTATCAAAACAAAACAGTCAAAATGTAGGCTTCTATGTGTTTTTGTGTATATAATATACAGTGCATGACAGGTGTGAAACTATGCGTTGTAATAATTTTATTTTTCTGTACTTGTAGTATTGGCAACATACAAGTGTGCGTGTATGTAGGTATGTGGGTGTGCATGTACATTAAATGCTGTGATAGTGTTAATTGGGAAATTAAGATCCAATGCGATTGTGTGGATTTCTCTGCAAGATTCTGGTATTAACACACTCGCCAGCATGCAGAGCACTGTATGGGATATCTGCTCTTCTAGGGCAGTTCTCTGGTCATATTAGGATCTACATGTACCTACTAGTCAAATACTGTTAACTCACTACTCACAGGGTTGAGAAAGTAAGATGCTAAAGTCACTTAACTGTGTTATTCGTATTATTAGTCATGGTGATAGAGTGATTACATGTGAGTACATTGCATCAGCACAGCCGAGTCTTGTTAGAAGCCCAAAGTGCATTCTGCAGACGATTTTCAATGGCGCCAGTTCAGCCTCCAGCCAGTGTAGTATTAGCAGTGCATCACACGAAGCAGCCACTGCAATTCTTATATATCTTGCAATAACTTGCCTGCTATTAATTTAGCACCACTCAAAATAGCCTGAGCCACCATATACATGCTAACAGTATTGCATGAGTACTATACAATATATTAATACCAGTAGAATATTTTATACAATAAGTATTTCAATCAAGATCTTAAAGCTTGAAACTGCAAAACTTGGTTGTAAGAAGTAAAATTTATAAATACTATGTGATCAAAATATTTTATTTCTATTTTTGAAAATGATTTAATCTTTATTAAGAGAATTGTTACCAAAAATAAAAATTCATGCGTTTTCTTTTCTATGAATATTCACAAGTGGCATTGTTAAAGGTTAAAGGTTAAGTGACCATGCAAGTGCAATATGTGTTATATTAATGTTAAAAAAACATGAAAAAGTACATGATATAATGTGTCATAAAAATAATAAATTAAAACAAAATATTTTGTACAACAGGTGAGTAATGAATAAATTTGGTTCTTGTGGGTGCACAAAATACAAACAAAAGTGGAAGGTAACGCTGCTGTGCAGAGTTTGGCTGAGCCACAGTTTAGTAAAGAACATGAGTCTTAATTAATTAAATAATTAATACAACCAGTTTTTTTACCTTTTCCTTTAGGCACCAAAGAACCAACAGTATGTGACTCTGAAAGGGTAACCATGGTAACACATAAACAACAGAAAACGGAGATAGCCCAAGGTATTCGTCGACAGGATCAAACTTGGAGCCCGGACTTGCCGACCTTCCCCCCTCCTTTCTCACTGGCATTAGAGGCATCTTTGACATTATTTAAAAAAATAAGGCACCAAGCAGTTAACTCAAAATAGACATTGAATTTTGTTCTAAGATCGCATGCCCATCGGGGTCATTTTCTGTTTTGCTTGTAGAACAAATAGGAAATCCTGAAGCATAAGAATTTGCCAATAACCAAATTACCATACAGACAAAGATTCATTCAGGAAGAGTGAAGAGTCTTACTTTTCTGTATTTTTGCTGTGAACTTCACGTTTTAAAAATTCTCTATAAAACTTAGATTTTTCTTGTCACACAATGTGTCGCACAATGCCAGCTAACAGAGAGGCGAAGGGCAAGTTTAACAGGTACAGATGTTATCCCGCAGTAGCGTGGCACATGCAGGTCTCATTTACATAGAACATCAGCACAGACAGCTGGTCTGTCATCACAGATTAGTTGATACAGGACGTGTCCCCATACGGGACGTGTCTCGTATATAGAACTGACACCGAAAAGGCAAAGTCAAAGGACACCAACAAAAGTTCAGCCAAAAAGGAATAAAAGATTTTATACATGGAGCAAGACCAAGGTGAAAGGTCAAGACCAAGGTGAAAGGTGAACAAATCTGCAATTTGATCCAGAATCAAAAAGAGAAACTCACTGACCAATCAGAATGATCAGGATCAGGAGATTGCTCAAGGACCTGAAATGGTTCTCTTAGAGTTCTAGTGATAATTTACTAGATGAAGGTTTAAACCAATTTTATACCAGAAGATCAGAGTAAAGATATACTAAAGTTCTATTATTACATTTGGTTAATGATTTAACTTAAGGCCATTTTATATTACATGCAAAATGTCACACCAAATTCAGGCTCTAGCTTCACCTACTTGCAAATTTAAATCAAGGACTTTTGTAACAAAAAAAGCTCCTTATTTAAATTAGTTACCCAGTACATGTAGTTCATAACAAATTCGTTGAATACAGGTCTTTCTACAAATATAATCTACTGCTCAAAAAACACTTCACTGATCACAGTTTTTCACCCATTGTGATCATTAGACCAAATATATGTCAGACAGCAAGTATGTAAATCATACAACCCAAACCCATGCATGTGTCTCATCACACAAACCGCTAAAAAATTTCTCATGTGAGTCTGAAGTTTAGACAATTATATAACAAAGTTTATTCATAACAAACTATTACCTCAATGAGTAAAAACAGCTATGAAGAAAAATCAAAATTTTTGCAAACAAAGATTTTTGAAATTTTGAGAAATTACAAATTTATATAGATGAAAAGTGATAATTTTATAGGATACTTAGTTAATCTTACCCAGTTGACTCTTTTGCATTTGAATTTCTTGCTGAACTTGTCAACCACATAAAATCCTTACATATACATATGTCAAACTGAACAACCAACAAAGTCAACGGCAAAAATTGCAACAAAGTCCAAGTTTGATCCTGTTGTGGCTGATCTGACCAGAAGGCAAATTAGTATGCGACGGACGCCCATAGGCCTTGAAGCTCAGCTGATCTGCTTGTAACATATCTGTGAGTGCCATACACAGATTCTTTTATGTAGTCTTCAAAATTCCAAGCCACCATATTTTTGGATAAAATATTACATAATAATATAATGGCCAAAACAAATCCTCTTGAATAAAACTCCAAAGTTAAAAGTAAAACAGTAATTAGCACTGTACAGTGTGCCTACAGGTTTTCATTGCATATATGCACAACTAAACAGTTAGTGCCAATCTGACAGATAGACGGATGGACAGAGGAGAAACCCGTATCCCATGAGCTCAGCTATATAATATATACATCTAACACATATATGGTAGTTGCCAAACAGCTGCGCGGCATAATATACAAATCCAGATTGTACTGGATCTGGATCATACCCACCATCTGTGGAGAGTTCCTTGTCCTCGGAGATGTCCTGGAGATGGATCTGGGGGACTCCGCCTTCCCTGGATTGACGGCGAGGCGGGGTCGTCCCACCTTTCTTGGCCGCATCCTCGGCCGGAGCATCCTTCTCATCGCCTTTCTTCCCCGTCGGTTTCTTGAAGCCCTTCAGCTTCACCTTCTCCTGAAAAAACAAAGAAAATATTTGAATATCACATACAGGGGATGGTTTCTCAAAACAAAAAAAAAAAATTACAAGTCTAAACCTGAAGCTAAGCTGGCAAAAATATCTAAATGCTATGCATCATCTGATCATGGGCAGAGTTTTCAAATATATCATAATTTCAAACTGAATTTATGCATGAAAGTAAAGACAATGGTTGTCATGGTCATTACCAGTAGTAGTCCATTTCTTGCCATTTCTGTATCATGTGATATCTGTTCCACCCAAGAAAGTGCACTATTTTAGTCATGAACTTCATAACTGGGTTATTTTATATAACAACCGTTTATGTCATCAATTGAGTATTTAGTCCACTACTACAGTGTATTACTACACTATCCTTATCACATTTACTCTTGGGGTGCAGAGAGCAGCCTCCACGTGGCTCACCCTGGGTATCAGGTCTTGTCGGACATTTTGTTCAGACTTGGTCTGATAGCGAATGCTCTCACACAGTGCAGTGCTTAGACTTTAGCGACTTGAATTGACGTTGTTGTAATCGTTATCACCTGTTTTGGCACGGTATGACCCTTTTGATGTTGATGTGCCGTTAAACTTTGATAACACTCACTCACTCAACTTAATGAAGTACAGCCTCTAGTATGATTTATGTTGAGTCAAAAATGTTATGAGATATTAACTTTATGTCGTGACCTAGCCCCAAGTGACCGTCTACTTTATACTGCCGTAGCCATGGCATCGGTCAGATAAAGGGTCGCTCACGGCTAGTCGTGACCACAGGCGCTTGAAGTCTCATTTAAGGCACTATATCGTGTCATTTAAGTTATTATATCCACCCTCCCAGCCCACTATATACTAGTGTTGTTTTTTTTTTTTTTTTTTTTTTTTTTTTTTATATTTTGGGGTGGGGGGGGGGTTATAATAAATTAAATTACGACGTTATTTTGGCTTTAATGTGTATTAT
>JAAUYG010006049.1_pt1 | contig 17439 bp, 13 predicted proteins | sample 7278091 | NCBI WGS metagenome assembly JAAUYG01 (sample SAMN14350201, study PRJNA611818) | marine sediment metagenome | isolation source: surface marine sediment (0.6m) | place: French Polynesia: Moorea | collected 2018-08
CAAAAGCATACGAATAGAATCCACGTGGCCATTCTCATTTCTTTGACATTCAGTATGACTAGATTTGCCGAACGCAAGACCGATTGGTGATTGTCGGGTTGCAATAACCTTATGTAATAAGGTGCCTTGACATACATGTCCAGAGAGTACATAGCGGGAAAGATGGTATAGAGACATATATTTCTGGCAGGACTAGAGACAGAACATATCCGTCTGAATAGAGAACATGCATTCTGAATAGCCATGCAGGTCGCTGGCACGCTTGATATTCATTGCCTGGAAAAGTTCAGTGTTATACGATCGCTTCGACAGACCGAGTGATCGTTTAATAAGCTGCCCTTGGGTGGAATCTAATTGAGCGACATCCCTATGTGAAATATTCATACATTCAGTACCATAGCATAATGTTGGCTGGCAGATTGATCTGAACAGGTACAATTATTAGCATGCATGGTGGCTGTTACCCGACCTTTTTGAGTGACGTGAGCATTTATATACTTATTTAACCTTGCGAAATAAATGTTAAGTTTATAAATAACATGTGGAGTTTGTGTGTGTAGTTTTGTTGTTGTTGATTTGTGTTGCTGTTGCTGTGCGTGAAAGTCGTGTTGGTGTTTATAAAACGGCTTATTCTAAACTAAAACTGATATGACTAAGTTACATCATGATGCTTTAATTTTCAGGCACCTGAGAAATTGCTGCTATAGAATTGAAATTGGCATATTGAAATTGGTAATTCTGTGTTTGGTTAGTCTGATTCACTGTATAGGTTGGCGAGATTTTTGCTTCCTAAGCCCTGAGGAATATATCTTGTTTATATAGATTGACTATAGATATAGTGGAATAACAAGTTGGTCTTTCAATTCTGTTAACTGTATTGGGGATACCTCATCTACACTACAACTGTTCTTGCTCTATTAATTAGATATAATATCGTATATTTAAGTTGGGGTCGTATAGGAGTACGAAATTGAGTTATTTTCTCGAGTGTTTCTTTGTTTATCAAGTGTTGATGATTCAGGGTTATTGCGCGAGTTCAACGACGTAAAAAACTATTTTGTATGGACCAACAGCTGCATTCATTCCGACGAACTTGTGATTTGGAATGCAGCTGTTGGTCCATACAAAATAAATCGTCGAACAAGTGCGATAATGCTATTATTATATACCTGCTACTTCAGTTTTAGAACATATACGTTATATCAAGTCGTATATTACACACGAAAAGCCCATTTCGAGACAGCATTCATCCCAATGTTTTCCTTTCATGCCTGTAGGGCATATAGCAACGGACCTTGGTACCGCAGCCGAAACAAATGAGAGAATTACGTAAACATTGATCACACGCGCCTTTGCTATTGGCTGAAAAGCTTCGTCGGGGTCAGACCAAGAGATTGCACGATCGTTCCAATGGTAACGTATAGGGAGATTTTTCAAGTATATAATAATACACTTTATCAGTCGGGAGAATATTGTCTGACAGATACTGCTTTTGAGGGGAGCAACACTGTTTATGGTATTTAGTATTTGCATATACGACTTCTGAATAGCCTTCATGATATTCATATCAGGTAAGTTATACTACCCAATACTGTTTTAGTATGCTTTGTATTCGGGAATATGCTTCATCCGTCTTTGTATGTAAATTCCTTAGGGTTCCTTAGGCTAGGGATTGGGTTAATCGTAACATATACGGTTGACAAATGACAACACACTTAGTGTGTTTATCGCAGCCATGTCTAATACAGTTCATCGAGTTATAATTGTGTGTGTATTAATTTCCTATATGAATGTCGGCACTTCCAATTGAAACATTTTTTTGGCAGTTTTCGGTTGAAAGAGCGCAATCTTGTTTTGCATGCAGGTGTACCAAATATATATAATACATAAAATCAGTAATTAATATTACATTTATCTAAGCTACAACAAAGGGAGACAGATAGGATTTTCTGGAATTTACTCAGTGAGTTCAGTTTGCCAAAGCGTCCATGCAAAGTTACGAAAAAAAAGGAGCGGGCCAATATGCCCTTTTCAGATTTTCACCAGTTACGCTATATAGCTGTAGGGTATATGTTTAACACGTGGGCGGATAGGGCGGATTATAGCAGGGGACCATGTCCGTTCATGGTGTACCGATCATGTACAAAGGTACAGGAACTCAGAAAGGGGGCCCTCTTTCATCCGCATCCTATCCATAAGCTTCGCTGAAAGCCTACCGCTATGAAAGCCACTGGTTAAAACACTGCGACTCCATACTGCGCAACGACATCCGATACAACGGCATGTGCGTCCCCCGCGGAAAGACATGTTTTACCCATAATCGGAGGTATTACTCTTCTTTTCTTCCTCGCCAGGTGAGTCCAGGACATCAAAGCGCCGGTAATCAAATGATATTATCGTCCGGCAGTGTACTATTACACCTGGGTGTGTGGTGTAACGCACGTTGTAAGGGAGCTAATCATGTCTGCGAACCTTACATGGAGGCAAGTATCTTAATTGAAGGCCGCGTGAGTTGTGGTGCTAGCGTGCCTGGAGGCGAGGGTTGAGGGTACGATACCGACACAGGCCGCAGCCTATACCGCTGTGTTTGACCGGTAAGCACATTGGCATCTCTCACTTTAAGATCACCAGAAAATCAGGGACAGCATGAGAATTAAGGTTGAAACTTCAGATATTTGCTATTTAAAATACGACCAAGGTGTTGGTCGTGGACCTTTTCCCCGTCTCTTCGATGCTCCATATTTGGCTGTTGCGGCCGTATAATCATGCAAAATTAAGGCTTGGGATTTTTTTCCGAAGTTAACTCTTCTGGACCTGTTCCCAGTTGGTTTCTCTGGTAGGCAGTGACTCAAATAAAAAGGAACGCTGACTGAGACCAGTCTTGTCGCTTTTCCCCCATGTGCTAGAAATTTGAATTTAGTGACTGTGTTTAGATTTACGTATCGTCAAATGAAAGTTTCAAAATGCTTTCGCTTATTTATGGGTTGTTTCGACTTGCTTTTCTCATAGTCTCAGTGCAGAGCTAAGTACACAAATTTAATGTAATTTTTGCTATAATAAGAAAATGGTAAAAATGAGTATCAGGTAGAGCATTTTAAAATTAGTGTTTCGAGGTAATTATTGATGCCATCAAATGCATTTAAGCCTGGTGTTTGGAAAACATCAAATTCTACTAAATATAATGCTGACGTTATTTAAATTTTAAAAGCTTGTAAATTATTTGAATTTTGCTCGCTGCATGGTTGCACAGCGGGGTCCAAAATAAAATACATATATTGCTCATATAATTGCTCAGTACTCTAGATGACAGGAGATTCTGCGTTGCGAAAACTTTATGTGTATATTTATTATGATATTTTTTTAGTAGCACAATAGTTTTGGGGAAGGGTGTGCAGGCAGACTGCTACTCAGTGTGAGCGAAAAATTCTAAAAAAAAAAAAAAAAAAAAAAAAAAAACAGACGAACGAAAGCATTTTTTTTTACTGCAGAAAATTTAAAGACTGTTATTAATAACGTTCACGTAACTCAGTAAAGGTTTTCGGTATTTAGTTGGTCATATATCTACTTGTGCACAGGACTGCATTTTAAAAGCTGAGAGAGAAAGAAAAAAAAATAAGGATATTTTATACGTGCATATTCTAATGTGATTTGGTCTGTTCGTTTACTATATATGAAATCTCCTTAATCATAAGTAATTATAATATGAAACAGAGTTCCATATCAAGATTGTTAGTGCCGTGGTACATGCAACTTTGTCACTTACTTGTTGAAAAGTACAATAAATCTGCTTATTATTATGCAAAAACGATAATAATAATTAGCACAAAAAAAACATGAAACAAAGGCCTTATGCTGGCTACTTGTTTACCCCCTCCACACACACGTATACCCTGTTGTTTCTCATACAAAAAGAACATTCCAGTTTAAATAAATTTTAATTACATTTAAAAACGTAGTGTTTTTGGGAGGGTGTGGTGGGGGTTGGGGGGGAGCTAATGAAGATATCAGAGTGACGTTAGATAAATACACGAATTCCGAAGAGTTCAGAATTTAATGGAATTTGTTATTTGCTAATTGACGAGGCATCCGAAAGTGAAAGTGCTTAAATCATGCACAATTTTTAAAATAGTATCTTTTATTGGAGATAGCAGTTTATTTCCTTTCGCTGCTTGTTTTATTTTTATAACTGTTATTCTCCAACTTCTGCAGTTAGGCTTTGGGCTCAGAATTTTTCACATTATACAATTCCGAACATCACTTGCTAATAGCAGAAAACTTGCAGTTGCACATTTTGGCATATGTTTAGATACTCTAGTCCACAACATGGTCGATAATCTCGATATCATTGCTCCGGAATAATTTCTGTCAAAGTTTACCTTATAGTATACTTTAAACATCAATTCTTATACATAGCAACACGGGTATTATTCCTTGGAACGACAGCACTGCTCTATTTTATCATTATATTTCGTTGCCAATGAACCTATAATTTTAAATATTATAATAAACAAAGCCTAAAACTATCAACGCCTACATTAACGGTCATTAAAACCTTTAGATTATCGAAACTACTACACATACTACTGCTATATACTACTACTACTACTACTACTACTACTACTACTACTACTACTACTACTACTACCACTACTACTACTACTACTACTTCCACTACTACTACTACTGCTGCTCCTGCTGCCGTGTTGCATCAAAGGCTAGTCTGAACTCGGTGATATCCTATTATATTGAACAATGGCTAGTTAGCTAAAAACAATTTTTAAAATATTAATTCGCATTGACTGTGCGTAACAGTCAGCAGCTACCCTACAGAATCATTTCTGCATGATTTGTTTGAAATTACATCGCAAAATTTTGCTTGTGAGAAGTCAAATAAAATGTTTTAATTAGGAGAACAGTAGATGGAAAGTAATATAACTTTACCAAAGGGTTAGCAATTGTGTCACTGTGGATATTTGAGTTGGTTACTAGCCCTGGTCCTTTGTTTTCTAATGCATCTAATACAGTCCTGACCATAGGTTGCACGAAATCAAATCTTGCTTGAATAATGTAATCTGTAGTTTCAAAACACAGGAAATTCACTTTAAATTTGTGGGGTATTTTCCTTGCTTCATATCAATAACAGAGGCAGCAAGATTAGTTTCGAATTTTATTGAGTTTTTATTCAAAGTACACCATGTTCACCCCTCACATTTCCAACTCCGAAACTGAAATATACAAGACATCCTAATATCGCTCACATCACGTGGTAACGGTTGGCCTGCTATATTCGGCAGTGGCATAGTATTCATTCAAGATTGGACCTGTAAAGTACACAGCTCTACTGTACACGAGCGTTTCACAATATTACTTCTGCAATAGCCACTTCTTCGACATTAACTCCCCGAATAAGAAGTGCCATCACAACTATGTAGAATGACTAGTTTGAGTTGCATACAAAATGTCCGAACTGTGTCTGCAAAGTTCGGAGGCATTTTCGTAATTATGACTGTGTAAACTGTGAACCACCTATATAATGTCATATTGGGCATGTTATAAGTTTTTTTTTAAAAGATACTAAGGTAGGTTCTTTACTGTGCATTCATTTACTATACAATCAAGAGGATTGGTGAGTAAGAGAGAACTAAAGATATATAGGGCAAATACAGCTGGCAATCTCGTCAGACAATAATTAATACAGCGAACACAAAAGGGCAAATACAAATCTCATTTAATGCCAACTTGGTTTTGCACCTGAAATTCCCCAAAGCAGCGTCAGGTGATAGTCTTACTGGTCTTCATTGGTTTCACGTGTGAGACTAAATATTACCGTTCGTATGGGTGATTGTCATGCAAAAACAGCCTAGAATCAAAGATAATAAATTACTAGTGGTTTTAACCAAAATGTCGCAGGACATGTTCCCCCCTGTGGAATGACAGTCAGTAGTGGTTAGCACATAATGACAGCTACTGAACCTGTACACACAGATACACATCCAGACTCGACATAACGGTACATACAGTGTACACACGCACACACGGACAATTTCTGGTCTACCCTGTACACATTCAACATAGTCTCAGCTTGCTTGATCTTCATGCTATAGACCGTCCCTGGATATGATGGTCCCAAATCTCTCTCTCTCTCTCTCTCTCTCTCTCTCTCTCTCTCTCTCTTTCTCTCTCTCTTGACGTCACAACACATATATAAAACATACACTTGCTACTGTAGTTCAGTCTGTGATGAGATCATCTAAAACTCTTTTCAGTTTTTGTACCTATGTAACCGAATGTCCATTTTTTTCTCTGAAACTGCAAATAAATACTTCACAACAGACCTACACAGAATGAATGAGTAGGAATTTGATTGAGTGAAAAGAAAATATTATTTACATCCAGGCAAGCAGTGGCTGGCCAGCTGATTCCATGTGGCAAGAATGTCAGACACTCAGATGTCCTTCTGGCAGCACAATATGACAACCTCGTACAGTAGCGGGGCCGTGGATTCGAACCCCTAATCTTTTTGCCTATACGTTCATAGACCATTGGCTACAGTTCGGGCAAAGTTTTTGCGTGGACATGATCCAAGACGTGTGATTGCAGTTGACAATGACAGGACTCTGAGTGGAACCTATGCATCGTGGTCACCGACAGCGGCGTTAGGACTCACTGGAGTTGGGTCCCACTGGATTAGGTCCCACGTGATGATGTCGCCGATCCCGCATTTGTCACAAAGGGCGCCATTCCCCGTCTGCGATCATTGGAAAGTGTTCCCAGCCACGACCTGTGTCCAGTGAACACAAATGACAGTCGATCAGTACACAGTGGGCGTGGCCACAGCAGTCTATTCCAAATACGGTCAGTCACGTGACTGATGTGTCTCGTGGTGACGTCATTGAATCCTCGGCCAGTACTGTGACGCCATTGAGCCCATGGAGTTTAACGTTGGGTCCTGGAAGTGTCCCCCGCCTGGCACCTGTACGGGGACCGACACCCCGGGGGATATGAGACCTGGAGGTGGGCAGAGGAGATATTTATGTTACCATGGTAACTGTGGAGCTTATCGACACAACAAAAAAAAAAAAAACAGACGAGAAAAAGCTCACTATAACATATAAAGTATGCCGAAAGTACAACTGCATCAAAATATAACAGCATTTTCCCGCATGCTGGATTCATTAACGTAACTCACAAATACAATAATGTTCATTTATTATACAATTAAATTTTATTTGCTAGCTATTTATTTAAGCAGAGGACCTCAGTGTATGAGTATACACAATACATAATACATCTGCGATCCTGAGAGCTAAGATCTAGACGCTAAATACATGTTTGACAAACTATCTGTATATTAAACTACAGTGTGTCCTTAAAGATGTGACTCACCTGTGGAACCGCCATTGGCATTATGACTCATGTGACTCTGCATGCCTGCTGCTGCGGCGCTACAACTCTGTCGTGAGTAACTGCCGAGTGACAGGGGGTCGTAACTACGGCTGGAGCCGGACATACAGTCTGAGGGGACAACGAGGGGTAACACATGGGTTAGATATAGTGCAAGGACAAACAACTTTTATTTTTTATACAACAATATACCTCAGTTAAGTCAACAGTAGATCAAACACTCTGCGATTTCGGTGATTTGTGTACGTGGCAATTGTAGTTTCACGTCGATGTGCAATACAGTGTAGCTACATACGATTCAAATAATTAATGCTAACAAAGGAGTAACTGATAATTTATTATAACTTGCGTTTCGAAAGTTAATTTAAAAAACAGGGGTATGCCCCAAATTATTGTATATGTATATAGGTCTGATATTCTCTACCTGTCAAATTACATTGACGAAATTAGGATGGAAATTCTTTAACCACTACGACACTTGCAAAAAGTTATATGTAAGATAAATAAAACTGAACGTATGTCGATTTTGTGCTACGTTTCCTTGTCTGGGTATGCTCAGCTGTGCCACGGATTACAGCTGAGTGTAAGTCTTACCAGGTATCATACAGGAGTAGGAGTTGTTGGCAGACTGCAGACAGGCAGGGTTGGACGTCAGATTGTTAGACAGGGAATACGTCGGCATAGGAGGGAGGCTGGAAAAAAATACAGACGAGGATGATGTCTAAGTCATGGACGATACCTCGGCGGAAACGAAAATAGGTGTCTTAGTGTAACCCTCTATCTAAACGAAATGGTTGGGCAACATTATCATGCCAAATGTCCTTCAAAACTTGCTGCCTGTTTAATGACAAAAGAGATCTTTTCAGTGAAAGGTCTTATCATTTGAAAATGTCTTTTCATAGTCTGCGAAAATAGTGAGAAGCAGGAATTCAAATTGAAAAAGACCGGATAAAAGATATTAACAAATGCCATATATTTACTAATTTCAAAATATGTAATTGGATGGAAGGGGGGGAGGATAAATACAATGTTGATCCATAGTGTAATGGCGCTTGTCCTCCACCAAACTTTCTGCTGCTGCAATGATGAGTGTGTCACCAAATAAATACTCACTTGTAAGAGTCTGTCATGGATCCTATGGGCTGATGGATGGAGGGATACATGTTATTGGGGAAGCTGCTGTTTATCGGGATCCGGTTTCCGCCGGAATCTACGTCGCGCCGCTGGTTCCGGAGCTTCTCCTCGCGACGCCATTTAGCACGACGGTTGGAAAACCAAACCTGGAAAGGTTAAAATTACAGATGCAAATGATTGCTTCCCTTGACTGTGTGTGTCTAAGCTTTCTCCCACAGAACAGTAACTTTTTCTTTGAGGTATCACTGACAGCGTTGTATAGCGCTAGTGTTTTATCGAAATCTCTGAATTTTTCCTTCTTTGTGAGCAGTGTTTGTCCCAATATATCTCAATCAGATTTTTTATGTACTAATATCACGAACATTTTTTTAAAAGTGCCTCAGATACACATAAATAGGGCTGAATTACTTTTAGCACACTTTTAATGTATTTTCGGAACGTTTCACTTTTTTCTTCTATAATTTACTTAATAGTCACATGACTTAAATACCCGATCCCATGCTACTCCAAATGACACACTTGCAGTGATGTGGTTGAAGGGCGTGTTATATAGTACTGTACCTGTATACGAGCCTCTGGAAGGTCTAACTTCTGAGCCAGGCGTTCCCGTGCGAACACATCGGGGTAATGCGTCTTCTCAAATTCTGCAAGGTCAGCAAAAATACCTTTTATACAATAACACGCCGATGTGAAAATCCTGCAAGGCCACCCAAAAAAATCTCATACGAAAATAGGCCAAGGTTAAAAGGCCACAATGAATAATTTTATTACAGGCAGGTGAGAACACGTGAGGCTGGCTGAGCTTAAATTCGTGTGAAAATGCCGACATGATTGTTCCTTTGCGATGTCACAGGCGTCGACGACAAAGAACGTACAAGTCTGAGACAATGTAACCAACCAGTGAGAGAGAGTAGAAATTGCTATCAGCTGCCAATGAAAGGATGAAGAACTGGAGGAGGGGGGGGGGGGCAGGGAGGGGGGGTGCCATGGCAGATCACCGCCTGTCAAGTTAGTGAAGCAGTGAACCGAGAAATCTTCCCGGTCCGGGAACGTGTAACCACCCCCCATGTCCCTCCTGATAATGGCGGGTTGAGGCAGATTACAGACACCCCCGCTCGCTATTAAATAAAACCAGCCGCGGGCAGATTATACCCTGCGTCTCTGATTGGTCAATTATCCGAACTATTAGGTCTATGACAACACTATATTTTGGCAGCGCTCGAAATAGAAAAAAAATTTTTTTTCTTTGTTAAAGAAAGCGACTTCCATCAGAATTGAAGTGGACGATAATGGATGGGGTAGGATTGGTGCCGCAGTGAGCCTAATCTCAAAATTACACACTTGACAGTGAGACACATTGTGGCAATGTCGAAAGTTTGTATTCTAGTCTAAATTGAAATTTAAACTCTATAAATATGTACTATGGAATTTCTCATTTCATGTCCAGTTAAGTCAAGTTCCTCTCTCAACTCACCCTAAGTCTGTTGGCCTCACTTTAGCCAGAAATATTTGTGAAAGTATCGAACAAGTATTATAATATAGGTGAGTAAAAATACAGAAACGTATTAATAAAGAGAGAAAATTTGAATGAGTACAAACCTTTTTCTAATTCTTCGATCTGTTGCGTCGTAAAAGATGTTCTATTTCGCTGCAACTTCCGCTTTAAGCGCATGCGCATCTGCTCGTCTGTTTCACCGTTCTGTCGGGTGGAGCTGCTGCTGTCGCTACTTCCGTTCAACCCTGCAAGAACAAGCCGGGAAAAACACGTATACAATGGACCAGTCATATATCAGGGGATGGGCCAGTGATAAAAATATTGTGATGTTGAAACAGAGAGTGGAGTATATCAGCTTTTTACGAATGGTCGCTGGAATGGCCAGGTGTTTTGTTTTTTGTTTTTTTTTTCAGTGCAAGTAAATTATTTTTATTTTTTTTTACGGAAGGCAGTCGTAGAGCAAACTGTCAAATTCTGACATGCATCTATTTGCTGAAATGTCCACATAAATGGTATTACTTTTTGTGTATTGATGGTCGGCCATTGTTACGCAAGGGGTCGACCTATTCTGTTTGATCTAACTGGTAACGGGTTAATGAAAGGGTTAGGTTGGTCACAATGGTAGCCGGCACGGATCGATTGGTTTCTAAAGTGCCATATTTGTTGTCAGTGTGACAACTTGCCTGATATGATAATTTACAAATCGTGTTCTCACATGGCCAAGGGGTCTGCTCGCAAACAACACACTTTCCGGCTAAACCGCGAATTATTTGTCTCATGAGACTGGCTGGAGTGGGACACATCGATTCCGACCAATTTAGCCGCAAACATCAAAGTGAAAACGGCACCAAAGTACTGCTTAACTTGCATTTCGCCATGCCAGCTTCCAAAGACATGGCACCGCGTGGAGTTTTCCCGCCTTAAAACCGCCAGCAGACGACCGTAAAAGGACGCCGCACGCGCTGCTTCAGTCACGCATGCGCGTGTGGTTCCGGAGGGCATGCAATCGAAAACGTTGTTCATAGGTGATTATATTCTTCATGATCGATGGTTTGGGGGACCGCGAGCCTCTTATTCCCCAAGAGGAGTCCTCACATGGCATTTCTGGGCTTTAGCGTCATAGTAATGCGGCAGCAATGCGGAATCTGCCTTGAGGGCAAAGTCTTTGCTGGAGACAGGGCCTCGTCAACAGCCGACAATGGCCGTAATTAAAAGCAGGGGGTAGTGCGAATTCAAATCACACAGCACCCATTGATCTAAACAGGGGAGCGATAATAGGGAACGTGGACAGAGGAGGGACGTTGTGGTTTGTGTACATTAACAACGCAGACGAGACTAAAACATAAACACACGGGTCACAAGGGGGAGAAAACAGTTGGTAGTTTCTTGCAAACACTTCTGAAAGTCACAAAAGAGACCAATTTTCGTCGCGTCAACTCAAGATAAAACATACAACGAAAGTTTTCATTTCTTTGCTGCCACCATGGTTCTAATGATTATGCTTCCAGTGCAGTATGCCTCATGTATCCTCCCCCACCCCCACCCCCACCACAATCAAGCCAACAGTCGTCCATCCAGCGATGTGCAATGAACTGGTCGTCTATTTACCATTCAAAATGGATACTTGATGCACAATTCTCCTTACACTAAATCCTCTTACTGTTCGCAATATATGCCTCTATAAGGGCAGTCGGGTCACTGGCCGTGGTATTGGGGAACGGCGACGAAAACACCACAACGCCACAGAAGTCTCCACAGAAAAGCTATTTGTTTTGGCGAGGATTAGGCAGGCAACTGCTAAAAGAAGCCAGACTGACTGACGACAGGGCACAATATATCTCCTCACTCACTTAAGTCCCAACTTCATCCCCGAAACGTTTTGATCGTCCCCCCACCGTGAGGTATTGTATGGAGTGTATAATATAGGCGACATGTATAGGGCTTAGATGTGGTGGGGTCGGGTGCCCTTCACCCTCTGACAAAGTATTTAACCAGTAGCCAAACACAGCCAGGGGTATTATCAGGCCTGCTTGTATCATTACATCTGCCCCTGGTCATATACACTGAAGACTCACCCCAGGGGTTTTCAACATTTTTAATGGCCGTCAGACAGAAAGCTTTCCACGCCGCGAAAACCTTTCAGAATAAATTCAACAACTTGCAGATAAAAACACGCGTTAATACAGCGCGTTTAGTGGCGGGGCAGCGAGGCATGGCACCTGAAGAAGGTCCGGCTTACTTTGTATTCCTAAAGGAGAGATAGGCGAGACGTTTTCTGTGAAGTTTGCCGACACGGCTAAATCCGCTGACAGGAAACTGTTTTCAAACTGGTCACGGCAAACCGCCAACATTAGCCAATATTAGCGGTATTTACCTCAGACGGAAGCTGGTATTGCACCTCCTTCTCACGTTAAGGTGGAAAGGGGGTGTGGTTAGAGTCTAAACCCAAATTTGTACCGATCAGGAAAATACAAAGGCGAGAATTTATGCTCATTTATCATTATCTTGTTTTCTTTAATTTAAAAAACTATATAACAAGTAGCTTGCAGAGCCAAAAGGGCAAGGGCTATAGATGCTAAACATAACGTTGACGTTTACATTGTAAATTTGTAAGCGAAGTATCCACGTGTTACAATAACAACCTGTATTCTTTTGTCTCCGATCTGTCGTCTGCTCAAGGACGCCACGTCAGGCGTCACTTTTACACCGAACGCACTCTTTGTATCCATCCGCGGCGCGAAATAGTGCCCATTAAAGGAGAGCGCAATAATGACCACGATTGAATTATTAGTGAGGGAAACAGTCAGCAAACAATGGGATCGGAGTGGAGCGAGGGTTGGGGCTTCAGGAAGCACGACTAGTTCGGAAAGAGAGGTAACGTGGGGAGCAGCCACCAACCACACATGGACAGATAGCTTTCTCTCTAGATATCCTCGGGTTACAATTTCACGTATGACCTCTTCGCTTGCACATTGAATCATCACACCTCCGTGGGTTATGCGCCTATAGCGAATATTTAATGTTAGTTACTTTTGTTTTAGCAGTGTGGTTCGTTTTCACCCTCTAACCTATAAGCATAGAAATTGATCTCAGAAGTTCAATCAGTTTTAGAAAGTCAAAGTGTTTTTATATTGCATTATATGGACGTGTTTGAACACTATAAACAGGAAGTACTCATGATTTGCAATTTCGACTGGTAGGAAGGTTGAATACCACTATTTAATCGAACCTATATATAAAGTTTCTTAACAGTTATGGCGATACTGACCTTTTTTCTCTGGCGGGGGGCTGCTTATGCTGGAGGACGGGGTGTACTGCTGGGGATTGACACTGGTCAGGCCGGCCATGGCAGGGGTCGGGGAGGCGTACCAGGGGTTAGGTCGGGGCCACGCCTGTCCGTTCAGGAGACCGAACTTGTCGTACATAGCATTGGGGCCCATGTGTGGTGCCTTCTGCGTGTCGTTTACCAGATTCCGTAATACGCGGTTAATCGAGGAGACCTGCAACATGCAAGAGAGAAGACGTTGAGAGAATGACTTTATGGACTATACATTTCTTCCAAAAACAAATCAAAGTCGATGCCTACACATTCGGTTATTACTCCAGGAGCCAGTTTCTCGAAAAAATCTAAGTCTAGAAAGGGACTTAAGTTCAATAATCACCTTGCCAAGCATTGTCTTTTCCATGACATACAGCTTGGAGAAACTTGTCAGAAGCGGGTTTAGCGTGTGTTTAGGCCGGTGGGGAGAACTGCTTAGTGATCAAAACGTTAGCTATGCATGCACGGGCATTCAAGGCCGCCTGAGATAATTAAAAGAGACAAATGTGAGCGATATATGGAGGAATGACAACAATGTAGCTGCAGTATATTATACCCGAGGTGTATTTATTTCTATTTGAGACATTGTCTCTGCCATAATGTCATTAGTCATTACTGTTAACAGATGACTGCTGACCGGCATTGTCTGTTGCCAGTCGACTGTCAACCCCGCCACACATTTCCCCTTCTAATTGTGTCCCCAGGGTCGGGGAGCTTGTCACTGGACAGGACAGGCTGTCAACCGGGGAGCCCGGGGTGAAGCTGTCCCCGGGGGAAAGCTAAAGTGCTGCCTAGCCCACGGCTATGTACCCCCTGCAGTATTTCAACTGTAACCTAAACAGGTTATAAAACTCTCCAGCTGCACTTGATACTTCTGTGATCGATGCTGAAGAGCTCAGTTCGTTGGGATTGGAAATTTAAAATGTCCAAGAGAACACGGTAGCATACAACCTAAACTTTGTGATGCTATTCGTGCGCTTGCAATAGTTTTTTATGCTTCTCTTTTGAAATGTATTTTGCATTTGTGTACATTTCGACTCTTAACAAAGTTGATTTATCAAATACTCAGACGTATATGTCCGATATTCTTAATGCAAGAAGCCACCGTGCCCTTATAGTTATTGAAGAATTCTTCTTGTTATATCGCCAGCCCAATCACTTGTAATTGTGTGCCGAGTGAAAATGCTTCCCACCCTTCAAGTGTATAAAAAGCCAATCAACACGAGGACACTGCATGGAATGGCAGGAATCTATGACACTTGATCAGCCGCAGATTATTAAGTGGACAGCACTAATTTTCTCCCGGTCCCGGTTTCCTAAGAGATAGAAAGACATGTTTCCCATTTTCTAGCCTTTGGCCGTGGATGCCACTCTCCGGCAACAGCCGAGCTTTGGCCGAAGACAGCGAAACATCAAATCAAGTGTCCACGTCTCACTCAGATTTAACGGAACAATGGCGCGTGATATCTGTTTCCTTGGTGACGCGGGAAACGGCAGACAACGCGATAACGCAGCAGACGACAGGTCTAACAAGACTGAAAAACGGCGCGAAATCCGTCCGTCTGTCAGAGCCAGGGGATTTGTCTGAGCAAATTGGTGATTCTCCCGTCGCGGGGAGTCACTTGCTTACGGTTTTGGCGAAAAGCGATCCCGTCATTATGTCTTGTACCTAATCTGTGATCTGAGCATTGTTAGGATTGTCAAATGCCCGTATCGGTTACCTCCATAGCCCCGGGGCGGGGCCAATCCGAATGGCCTGTAGTCAATGGTTCGGCCGGCTGTTGTGGATTTTCCCGTGCTGTAATCTTTGATCTCTGGCCACGTGTGTCGAGTTCTAATGAGGACTAAAACGTGTACTGGACACATGGGTAGCCACACGTTGGCTATAGTGTATCTTTATAAGGTAATCTGGTAGAAACCAGCTATACACGAGGAAAAAAAACTGGAAAATACGAGCGGCTTATGGTTTTCTTAGCATAGTGTATCTAAGCGCGTGTGAGGCTCCCTACCGTTTCCCCCTCCACCATCATCCTATTACAATAATTGCGAAAGCCAGGTCCGGGGAAATGACAAGGCGAATTCAATAAGCTATGCTAATATTTACCAGGAGCTTGCCTGCAAACAGCGGATTGGAGGAGCGCAAGAAAATGATTTGTAGCCAGGAGATTTGCAAATTACTCCGCAGATGTCGTCCTTCGATCTCATCTTATTGCAGCCCAGGATTACAGACACATGCCACCCCCACCCCCCCTCCAGTTTCCTCCTGCCTAATCTCCACTCCGACAACCCTCCAACCCCCCACACGGCCGCCCAATCACGTTCAATAATATCCAAACCTCCTCCTTCGCCTAGGGAAATTTGATCGTCTTTTGAAAATCTTGTGTGGGGCTTTATGAAAAGGGGTCTCTAGATCTCGTTAGAACTACCGAATTGGTGAGGGACTATTTTTCCTTGGCGGCTTATTTTCCGCTCCTTAATAATAACCTGAGTAATGAAGAGGGGGAGAGGAAAACGCGATCTAAATACGACACAATTATATTCTGCCGCCGCGCACCCCACCGCTTGAACTTTCCCGGCAGTTTTATTTATCGGACTCGAGGGAGAAAAACAGTGAAAATTAATTGTGTTTCAAACACAAACAGGCATTTGATAATCTCATCTAAGAATAATAACTCAGGGGCTTGACTGGGTCTTTCCATGGCATCTTCACATTTTTTTATTTATTTTTGGATAGACTACAATGCACATACATTCTACGCCAGCAGGAAAACATGTCAAATTGGTTTAAGCTGAAGAAAAATGAAAGGGACAAAAGAATGCGTATTTTTCTTCTTTCTTTCTTTTTTTCTTTCTCTCTTTTATTTATTTATTTATTGCTGTTCTTTTAGTTCTTGTTTCTTTGTTTTTATTTCTCTTATTATTGCTACCTGTATGACCAATTTCAAACTGTCACAACCTTTTTTTTTTCATCAGGCTTACCAAACCCCTTCTCCCACGCATGCACTGAGTTGTCTCAATTTGGACGTTACATGACCAGCAGCATTTTCCTATAGACAAGTCGTGGCTGATTTGAATTGGTAATGACGAACTGATGCATTTTGAATGTGAACACGACACAGTCAAGTCCGGTGGTGAGTCCAGATTGCCCCGGGCAGATACTGTCATAGAAAACAGCACTATAGCACCAAGGACGAACGCCTCCACAGCTCAAGGCTGATCGCTGTTGAAGATTTTTTTTTATTTTTTATTTTTTGCAAAAGCCCAGAATTTCCCGGGGACAGACGACAGTTGGGCAAGGTGACAATTCGACAAAGGTGACACAATGCTACTGAAAGGATCATAATGAAGGAGATTCAGAATGTCCATTTGAAAATGTGGAGAATTTCATTACCTGATCTTTGGTGAGGGAGGGGGGGCGAATCCCTGGAGGGGAGGAGATGGAGGGGGGGGGGGGGGAGTGTGAGGTAACGGAGGGAGGGCTAGCACACCTAATATCGCCCCGGGGGTAGGATACTGGTTATCAGGTCATATCCCGGCTTTAACAGCAGGGGCCAAATAGGCGGACCCTGGGCAGATCAAACACCACATTTCATTGCAAAACTGTGTTACTCTATTACTCAGCAATGGCTTCTCATTTCCTTTTTAACTCGGAGACGATGTATAGTACGCATTGACAAACGACCGACACCGTGGTTAAAATGCAAGAATTTACAATTAACATGAGATATAATAAAATCAAGTACTTGTAGGCAAATGAAAACCTGATCCCTTTTCTAATATCAGAATTCGAACAACCAGCACGGTAGCAGCAGGCAGCAGCAGGAGGAGTAGTAGTAGTAGTAGTAGTAGTAGTAGTAGTAGTAGTAGTAGTAGTAGTAGTAGTAGTAGTAGTAGTAGTAGTAGTGGTGGTAGTAGTAGTCGTAGTAGTAGTCGTAGTAGTAGTAACAGTAGCAGCAGTCGTAGTAGTAGTAGTCGTAGTAGAGCTCTTACACAGATATTGAAGAAAATATAATACACAGATGATCTTGTTGAATAAAAACGTGCACACATCACTGAGCAATTATAGTACAAGTGCATGCATAATGAC
>JAAUYG010203676.1_pt1 | contig 17439 bp, 6 predicted proteins | sample 7278091 | NCBI WGS metagenome assembly JAAUYG01 (sample SAMN14350201, study PRJNA611818) | marine sediment metagenome | isolation source: surface marine sediment (0.6m) | place: French Polynesia: Moorea | collected 2018-08
CCCCCCCCCCCCCCCCCCCCCCCCCCCCCCCCCCCCCCCCCCCCCCCCCCCCCCCCCCCCCCCCCCCCCCCAGTTAGGGCGCGTTGCTGTAGCTTTGTGAAGGGTGCTTACTCCGAAACCGAGATGCCCTTTGCTGTTGACAGCAAAAACATTATATCTTACATCTAAAACATGCACCCTTGTCCTCTTTGTGGAAAAAATCACAAGTGACAGGATGAAATTCTCAATTATTTCGGGACGCAAAAAGTCGTGGCGTGAAGCCGTGTCTCTACTCATTAAATTAATGGACCTGGCGAAAAAAAAATTGTACCCTTTAGCGAAGGGTAATGTCATTTGGACGGGTGCGGCATTTCTCTACACAAGGAAACTATGTTATGCTCTTGGAATTTTCTTTTGTTTTGGGGGAGGTTCTTCCTTTTGCCCGAACGCAGTCCCTGCATGGTCGCACGGCACCGAAGTACTGCCACTGTTCTCCAAAAAGATAGATTTTGTCTACACATTTTCCTGGAACACTTGCGACAACTGTGAGACTATATTGAGACTACTAGACATGGTGATTTCGATGGTAATTTAAGTTGTTGGTCCCGAGTTGTCCACTGACAGCCTGCTGTAAGAGCGCTAAGTGGTTCAATCAGAGGACCTGTGAATGTATAAAACTTTATTGAATTTTTTTTTGGCAATATCAAGCATTACACAAATTTAAAATGCATTTACATTTACGCACAGCATCACCACTTAGTGCCATTAGTCTGCATATGATATCTCACCATCAAAGGAGACATGATAATAATGCCGACATAAAATGTGCATAGATGAATTGTAGATTGCAACAGAAAAGTCCCAAAGCTAGACACTTTTGGGGCTCTTATATCACGATCGGCCCCCCAAACAACATTCCCGTAAGGCGTGGCCCCGATCCAAGGACCTGGCAGCTAAGGAGAGGATAAGCCATATAAAGGCCATTCATACACCGGCCCACTGAGATACATTCTGGGCGAGCTGCAAGGCCACTAAATATATTACGTAAGCCACGGGTGGTCCCACGGCAGATTTCCCGCAGTGACATCAAGGGAGCCAGTTCCGAATTCTAATACACCTCAGAGCTTTCCAATAAACTCCTTGTCTATCATTATCAGTGTAGATGGACTGTTTCAAAGCGGCGCCAATCCGGCCTATCCCAGAGTGTCGCTTATTTCACCGGGCCTAGCCTGACACTTTGATGCGTCCCCGCTGTTAGGATGAGCTATTTATGCCATTACCGAAGGAACCCGAGGAGCTGCTGGCGAGATATTTCAAGCTTGTTACACTCCCATCGAGAATAAGCATATGGCGAAGATTCACCAGCCGGAACTACATACATGTATAATATTCCCGGTCTAAACGGTGGCTGGTCTGGCCTTCGTCGTGTCCCAGCTAGTCATGCCGAATGAAGGGAGATGACCTAGTAACGGTAACCACTCCACAGGTTAGCTATCCCCACATGGTAAACACCATATTTATTATAGATGCTTGGTTGCATCCACAGTCTCCACCATAGATACATTAACGTGAAAATGAGGAAAACAAAGACACTGCAGTGAAACGTGAAAACGAGGGACAAAGTCGCCGCAGTGAAAAGGGAAAACGAGGACAAGCAAAGACTGTAGTAAAAAGTGAAACTAGGACAAGCAAAGACACTGCAGTGGAAAGTGAAAACGAGGACAAAGACACTGCAGTAAAAAGTGAAACTAGGACAAGCAAAGACACTGCAGTGAAAAGTGAAAACGAGGACAAAGACACTGCAGCGAAAAGTTAAACCGAGGACAAGTAAAGACTAGTGCAAAGTGAAACTAGGACAAGCAAAGACACTGCAGTGAAAAGTGAAAACGAGGACAAGAAAGACTTTGCAGTGAAAAGTGAAAACGAGGACTTGCAAAGACACGGCTTACAATGTCAATAATTTTATAAACGACAGATTAAAGACATAGACGAACTCGAAATATTGTTTAAAGAGTATACGACACATATTTATTTCACATTTTCTTTATAATGGTGTATGGAAATAAATAGCCTTGGACTTGCTTTAAATGTTTCCGTTGCGCAGGCTTAGGCCAAAAGTGTCTGGTCAAAGATGGAATCAAAATGGACGAAGATGAGCAAATGGCAACATTAGCATTGCTCGCTGCCGAGCAAGTACATGATTTTTACCTCATGTTTTTCTGGATTTGATAGATTTATAAAACTTTAACCCTATTATGGCTGAAAATTAGAACCTAGATAGGAACGTTACGTAATATGCCACCATGTGGACTGCACACGATCCTTTCCTCCGTGGCATCATTTCCGGCTCCTTCAAGAACCGAGGCAAATATTTGCGTCGTGTGATATTCAAAAGATCATCTCGTATATACGTGTACACATGGCTTCGCATCCACGTTTTTAGTTATTCATTTTCACCCACTCGTGTAAACGTACTATCACAATACGTCCACTTGCCTGCGTCGTGTCGTACGCCTTGGATATTGTTCTACACACATGATCTCAATGTCCTCGTCTTTGACAACGCGAGAAGGCTAGCAGCCTCTGTATGGTGCACGGGTTCTATAGTGTACTTGCTACACCTCAAACGGATAAAAAAATCATTATGATCTTTAGTGTGAAAAAATTACGTGACACATGACCCCCGGATTTGGCAGCTGGGATAATCAACTACGATATATTCCGTTATCGCTCACCCGCCCGACCGGTTCCAGACAGTTTCCTGCAAACCCCCTGAACCTCCGGCGTCATTACAAACTCCTTTCTCACCGTACAAAGTAGATTAATTGACCCGCAGGTTGACTCCCATCTCTGTTCTCGCCGCGGAAGGCCTTATCAGGGCAGTCAGGACCCCGGGTAATTGCCAGGCCCCCCAGTCTGCCCGGGATCCCAGACATGACACGGAGATCATCCCGGTGCCACGTCTTGTACAGTACACAGACGGGCCCGAGGAAGACACCGCCCTCCCTGACCCAATCACAGCGGCAAGACACTTCTGAAACCCCCTTTAATCCCAACACGACGTTTCTTTAAATCCTATCTAACGTCGCACGGTCGTCCTTGACTGTTCTGAGACAAGCGATGATTTGCATCACAAAAAAAAAAAAAAAAAAAAAAAAACAGCGCTGTGTCTACCTGGAAGAAATGTTGCGGTGGCCGGTGAAGGTCGTGGCACAGACGGCCTTCCATTGTAGGCCGTTTCGCGATGCATATATTAATGAGAGAATCCCTGTGGCCATCCCACGGGAACCACAAAATGGAACACGTCACAGCCTTTCGAGACACTGAGATTATATGTAATGGAATTTCTCGGGAAGAGACATACGACAGGGAACTGTGGGAGTGAGTCATATGAATAAAAACGAAGAGGTAATATCGACTATCGTGTACTTGGTTTATTAATAACGAGCCTAATTATCGCACCAGTGACCAGAGCGTGCCTGCATACGATTCATCTTTAGGGCATAATTATACATTACCAAACCAATCAAGGCATGCAATGTATAGATACGTTTACATTTATATGCAACCTGAAACTCGCGACTTTCAGAAATTAACGCGACGAGGTTTCACTTGATTGAATCCGGGGTTTAAATCCATATAATATCATTTCCACATTTTGTCCAAGTGACGTGGACCGGAAGTCTGACAACCACATTTAGTGGACTACAGCAATCACCGAGATACGCTGTTGAGATACAGCAACATAAAACGCTGAGGAAACCTCACAAAACGGAACAAGATCTCCAAATTGGCATCGCGACCGCGACCTGTGGTCACAGTTTTAAATTGAAACAAGAACTGGCTGAAGACATGGAATAGGTTTCTTTATATCGATTCTAATTAATCACGAACCACTTCGTTTGGTTTGAGACCAGGGGCTCTTTTCGTGAGCAATGATACATGTAGGTTTTCCGATTGGATTAGTTTATTCTTGATTAAACTGCCAACGAAAGAAGTTCAAGTATGCCCAACTTTAAATGTTGCAAGAGATTGAGTATATACATGACCACAAAGTATCCATTGCATAAACACTTCGATGATCGAGACTTCAGTGTAAACGGTCCTATGTTGTGGAACAGTTTGCCAAATATTTTAAGACAAGCTGAAAATCTAGATTCCTTAGATCGGCTTTTTTGCACAGTACTGATTTGCAATCTGCTTTTTTACGCTTCATTTACGCTTCTGTCCACCCCGCAATTTACGCTTCTGTCCACCCCGCAGGGGTGGACAGAAGCATAAATGATAACAAGTAACAGTTGAATCGGCGCTATATCAAGTTAATAACTTGTATTTGTATACTAGTCATTATAACAGTCTGATTTTTGCCTTACCGAGCTGGAATTCCAAAACATCGGGATCCTGGTATCGTCTCAGAATCCGGAGACATCGATAGCGACGTTCACTGCAATAAACAGATAGCTTTGTCAGTTTCATTGAGGCAGAAAATGATAAGAATCTTTTCACTGAAAACTATCATCAGGATACATGTCACCTTGTAATGCGCAATCAGTGTACATCAACAACTAATACGGATTCGAAATCTTGAACATTCAAATTGGGGAGGAGGGAGCTTTGTGTATCATGATTTCAACTTATGATAGTTTCACTTATAACTTCTCTACTACAGTAAGGGCATTAAACACATGTGGGGTAATATTACAGACAGCAACAACGTAGCACTGAAATGGAGCAATGATGAACTGCGACTTGGGGACGGATGATTTGATATCCCAGGGGAGGGGGGCTGTGTTTTTTGTTTTTTTTTAAAATAATTTGCCACGTGTACGACTGAAAAAAAATCCGGCTCTGCCTTTAAATGAAAAAGAATATTCAAGGTCCTGTACTCACGATCCTGTCAGAACTGTTACATCAACCAAAAGATATGCAAGTGCCCATGTATCTTACCTTTAAAGCTAAAGTTTACACCTTTAAAAAGTGTCAACTACTGGTACATATCGGTATTGTTAGTTATCGGTAGTTTGCGCGCTTCTCTGACTTGTGTTTCGTCAAATTCAATTCGCTTCGGATCACCGTAAAGTCAGACGGGGTATTACTAAAATAAGCATTTAATAAAATTATCACATGACTTAAATGAGCATTTAATCCCAATATTACATTGTCGCTGTATAAATGTGGCACAAAAAAAAACGTTAAGGTCTGTAGTATAACACTAAATAATATGTGTATCTGCCCAACTCCGCTAGAAAAGCGCTGTTTGCCGCCCCTCACGGTGCCCGAAGAATACAGGTACGTGTATGTTTACACCACTAATCATGAACACTTTTAGTTGAGATTTCCTGTACCATTACAAAAACGCCCGAAGCTTTTTTGCTATACCTGACAAACCTCAAACGATTTCACAATTTTGCTTATATTCTACAAATGTTTCATGATTTCATTGTGGGGCAAAAAAATTTGCATGCAAATGTATTTTTGTTCATTACTTTACCATGGACCATGATAGACATTTCTTGCATGATAAATTTCTTTAAAACTAGACAGTCGGTTGTCTGCAACGCGAGGAGCCATCCCGTTATTGAGCATCACATGCAATATGTGCGATTTTTTTTTATCGAAGTTGTATGTTTTTAAGTCATTAGAGTTCATGAGTACAAAAATGTACCTTTCAGTACAATATCAGTTCAACATGCTCACTGCCGTGTTTCTTTCATAGCTAACATTTAAATATGACTTATGTAACATACCACATACAACGAAGCTCAACCTTAAATAGCAGCTTAAAATCATTGTGAACTTTAATACTGCAATAATGAATCACCCAACGTCAAATCTAGTACATGGCTGAATTTGCCATACATAACTTTCTATTGGTATCTAAAAGTAACTACAGGGGGTCTTTTTCTAACGGTTTATTAAGTATTGATAGTTAAAGAAAATTAATAGGGCAATTGTGTGCAGCACGTGCACAAAATGCCAGTCACAATAATGCTAATAAATCCCAGAGGTAGCACGTGCCTAAAGATATCATTCATGAAATATGACCAGTATTGTCCAAGGATTTTTACACACTTTTTTTCACATTTTTTTTTCGTTCTGTATTTCGAAAAGACACATTACACCGAAACTTATTCCCGCAGCGCGCGTGATAACCTATAGGAAAGTCCTTTTTCAAATATGAAAGTCGAATGGCAATCTAATATGAACTTTCAGTTTCGACCTAACAAGTGACACAAACCACTCTAGACCAGGTTAACTGTGTGTCAGACAGCACCACTGTACGAACGTTGGAATCAGTAAAACATCCTGGCTTTTCTAAAAACACGACAAAATCTTACAGTATCAAAAGTTTTTTTAAAAGCAACAGAATTCTCTCAAAAGCGCCAAGATATGCGACCAATTCAGCTTAATTTACCTACAAATGGAACGTCATTTCGTAAATGAAAACACGCTCTCTTGTTTCTTCCCATGTATTACTTTTCCACCTATACTCATATGGTACGGCTCACTTGAACATTTATTTTGGCACGTCTGTATTAGGGCACTGAATTACCTTACGTATTGTACTCGTTCAAGGTGTGACTTGCAAAATCATCAGAAGTCAATGTTCCTGCTTGGCGTTCAGAACAAAACGCACTTAATTGAGAATAAGACAATGTCTCTGGATTCCTCTGGATCAGGGAAGAGTTCTGACCAGACAGGAATATTAAAGACGTCAAACAATAGTTCGTCAGTCTTTTTTTAAAAAAGGCGAAATATTTGTTCTATCCTATATATAGCGTTGCAAGATTCCATATCGTCTGCTTCGTCATACGATCTGTTGGCTTCCTCTGCCAGAAAAGAAAAACTGTAAATCCGTTACCTAATGCTGCACCTGATTCAGCTGGGCTGCTGAAAAGACGAGGTAATCACCACAAAAGATAACAAGCTCCTTGCCGGGGAGAACGCCTTGGCTTGCCTGGACACGTGCTTCTCATTATTCTCCGTGTATTCAACTCTACATGAATTACCGCCTCCTCTTTCCTCCGCCGAACAATGCTATTAGCTGAACCCGATAACAGCACATCCTGTCCATCTCTTCCAATAAAAGCTTAGCCTGACGCGATAAAACAAGCAAGATATTTTCTGCATTAATTGCTTTACTTTGTGTCATGGATTATTTTATTATTGTAATACCGAGACTTTATGGGATTCACACCCTTCGTCCTGTTCACATCATTGGCGCTAGCAAGTTTTACACGTTGTCTACATGTCTACATTGCATTTCCACCCACACCTCGGCCAAAACTTCTTCTTTCTGCACCTGTGGGAAGGGACTTTTTTGTACGCTCCTCTCTTCCTGCTCCTCTCGGTACACTCATACACATGCAGCACGTCTCTCCGCGCTGTGTTGTTTCAACCCTGTCCAAAGCAATTGTATCACATATGCTACCGCCTGACTGCTTCGTGGGCTCCATAACCTCTTACTAATACGTGAAAACATCTTCCTCTGTGTACATTTCGCATTAACTGCATGCATCAGGCGGTCTAAGCGAGAACGGGGTTTTCGCCGAGTGTCTCTGACACGAGAAAAGCACATCATCTTGAAAGTAACATTCATCCTCGGAATTACCTATTAACTGATTCAGGGTTGGGTATTTACGGCAATTTCTTGCATAAATAATCGTATGTAATAGCATCAAGAACATTATCTTCGCAGTTTTTGCTGGAGATCTTCATGTGGGTTTCGTTAATGCGGTATGGGGCACTTAGTCGTTTTAAACACGGCCCATGGTAATTTTACTCAAATATATACTATATATATATATAATTTTACTCAAATATACATTATTTTTTTCCCTGTCATCAGTGATCCATGTATCTGACAAATAAGATAAAAACAAAATTAAGAATTTCGTTCACACGATGATGTGTTATTCTTTTTAGTGTGATTCTCGGTCCCTTAATTCCCCCAGTAGATTACATACGAATATCAGTTTTGAAGCTTAAACTGCAGCGGAGACGAGCATGGTGGCCCTCGTTGTTTGCCTTTGTTGTCATCGGTTGTTAAAATGCCTGCGAATTATAAATGTCTACAGTGTATTTAATGCTCCATTGTCTAATAATTATAGCCCACGGCAATTTTCCCCACTGACTATATATATATACAGGCAAAAATACACTAAATGACCTCAAAATGATATGGACTACTAAAGGTTGAAGAAGCATATTAATTTTCGGTTTGGGTTCGACGCTTGTTTCAGTACACCCGCATTTTGTGCAAGTACATTGTAATTCAATTACTGATGAGGCTTGCCGAGCTTACCATCCGTCAAGCGTATACGCCATCACCAAGACACCATCTTGCTGCGTGCCGTTTCCGGCTACTGGTCGAATGCTGCGGCATTCATATGCGCTTTCCACCATCGGGGTCGAATTCGTCGAAGCCGTGTAGCCGACTCGCAACACGGACCGCATTTCCTCCACGTGGTAATGGAAGCGTCCGGACAGATCCCGCCATTCCCTGCGCTTGGTCAGCCATCTTGGAAACTCGCACACGTCTCGCGGTCCGTCGTCGTCTGGAACGAGAGCCACAAAGAAAGATGGCGGCTTTCTGACAGAGAGCGGTTCAATCAGTACTAGAAGGCCTCTCGGGATAGATAAACTCATACAATATTAACAGAGGGGACCTAATACTGCAGAGGACACGTTCCTCAGTAGACGATTAGCAAATGAGCTACTGCGATTTGGGGCAGGACGGACGCCAAGATGCCGCGGCATGTGCCTGGTGTGGACGTGGGGCCATATATCTCTCTCCTGGCCCAGGACATACCGCCATCGCTGGCTAATGTCTGCGAGGCCGATATTCACTTGGGATGCGTCTCAAATGAGTGTAGACACCTCTGGCGGCGTGGAATCCACTTCCCTGTCAGTGACAGCGGGAACAACGTGAGCGGACTGCCGTAGCAGACGACAGCAAGATTTCCAGAGACAGACACCGTGCCGCGATGCTCTGATGATATTCACTGCAGATCTTAACAGGAGATTCGAAGGGCGTGACACAGGTGAACGAAATGGAATACTTACGAGAATTTTAAGATAGTACGTTAAAGAGCAGTGTAGGTTACAGCGTCTTGTAGCAAGTCTTCTTCAATCTGAAGTGATCCAGTGTTTGTGTTAGATATACATAGAACTTTACATTACAGCGACACTCTTTCAGCAATACAGTACTTTATAAAATTAAATACGTATACATCTCCGTACGGCAAAAGATTCATTCTGAGGATTATTTACATATATAATTTTCCTTTTTATATCACATTGATATGATAAGACACATGAAGAATATGCTCTGAATAGTAGATATTATAATACTAAGTTATATACAGGTAAGAGACGTGTAAGTTAGGGTAGAAGATTTACACAGGGGATGGAAACGCTAGAATCAACAGCACTTTAATACAACCTAGGAAATGTATTACGACATCTGTGCATCTGATACCGCCAGCACTATACATGTACATCCCTCACCTGGGATTAGTTCCATGACTAGAGGGCCAGCACTAGGAGCGTGAACTCTGCACGTGGCATCAGCAGACATAGCCATGAACACCATGTTGCCCTGGACTTTGTACATCTGGAATGAGAGTGGAGTATCATTCATTTATGAAATTTCAATGTAGTAAAGGAAACGCGACAGCCACAGGCTATTGAGACAGACACATGACGTCAGAGCCTTAGAGAATGTCAGAAAGACATACCGGTACACCCAATTTGCAGTGGTAACCGGCCCGGTATTGGGACAAGGACGAAACTATAATGGCAATTTAATCCATTGTATGGGGAATACAAAGCCGTTGTGTTAGAATACAATGCTTTCACTTTGGTCTATCTGTATTTCAATGCAGCTCAGTTGACCACTACAGGTAACATATCCAGCACTATTAATTTACCGGGGATGGTAATGGGCGCCCATGCCACTTAGAAATTCTACAAAAGAGAACAAGGAATGCGCACTAGTCTGCACAATGGCCCAAATGTGGCTTCCCAAAGGCGTGTGTATGTCACATTCGGGCCATCGCAGGTCTGCATCTGCCAGACCACACAGTGTGCCGTGCATGCGTACGTAAACCCCAGACATTTTAAGACACACTGAGGCTGTACTGGTGCGAGCCATAGAATGGCCACAAAAAAACTAGAAAGCTCGTGCCTATTGCGTCTTCTGCGTTTCCCATATACTATGTACATGTGTAATCATTATTACATAGGGTATTAGGATATGGTTGCAAAAAATTGACCAAGCATAACATCCGTGGTCATCTCACAGTTATTCCGACAGACAATATTTATTCACTTCTCAAGCAAGGCAGACAGAAGCAAGCGCACCGATGGCCGATCGCTCGACGACCTATAGCGACTTTGGGTCCCTCCTGGCAGTGACCCGATACATCGTTCTAGGACACATCTTGAATATCCAGCATGGGAGGCCAGACAGAGATGTCATTTCTGTAGGGTGGGTGGTTCCCTTACCACACGCTCCGTCGAGTGGCCAGTAGGCGCAACGGTCGCACTTCGGGCTTCAGGAATCCCCAAGTGCTTTCTCAAGAAACTTTGGCACACTCCCCAACAACTGTAACGGTCTGGACATCGGGAAGGCTGTGGTAATAAGCCGGGAGGTTTCTATAGGTGCTGTCTAAGAGCGAGCGACATATGGTCCACGAGATGGGGTATATAACGTCCATGGCTCTGCTTGGGTTGCTATGATTTCTTTCATAGGAAATTGGGATTTCCTATGATTTCTTTCATAGAAATGAAAGCTGGGATTTCTTTCTGCCATTGAGCTTCGGTATACTATAACTAAAGCTTCTTGGTGCATTGCCTAGATGTATTTCATTCAATTTAATCCATTGATTGCAAGTTTCATAGGCTGTGCGTTTAGTCAAATCTCGACTTACTTTTCCGGTACTTACACCTTCTTTACTGGATTCTTTACTAGAAGGGCATTAAAGCCGAAAGGTTATTTGTCCAGCATCGAGACTTTTGTCGGGTTTCAATCTCCCTTTTGAAGAGTATTTCTTTTTATCTAAACACCATTTGAACTAATCTTATGGAAGTCAAGGGAAGTATTGTCTGCTTTATATTGATCTAAAATCGTTCTTGGGGGTTCTGCGATTGACGCGGGATGGACGAATATATTGCGCTGTACACAACACTCAAGTTCTTACGTTATGTGTGTCTCTTGATTATACTTTTCTAAAAGATTTTTTGCTGAAAATGACACACTCTGTTTAACAGTCTCAATAAGACATGTCTAATTGTGCCAATAACGCTGAACCTGTTGCTACAGTTAAATGGCATCCAGCGCCAATATTGGTACAGGGAAGTCGGAAATCCCTCAGTATAATCACCCAGGAAGAAATTAACATCAGTTAAATTATCTGAAATGACACGAGGTAAATTTATCACCCCTTTCCCAGAAGTGTCTCGTGTAATGAATCCGTGTGTCCAGCCATGGCTGTCTGCAGCGACCCAGCAAGTGCCTTCCATCTTCTCTTTGCGAGAAGAAGAAGCTCATCATTTCCGCCGGGGGGCCGGCAGCGAGCGGTATCGGCAGCCCCTGGCTCCCAGATCCGTCACTGACGGTGACGGGGACAACCCGGGCCGACTCCGCCCGTTATCTGCTGACCATTGACTTCTTTCCCGAGGCGCAACTCCCTGAGGAAAATGACGACCTCCATGAACTGCCCCTTGTGTAAAGCATCAATCACCTCGGCAAAATATGGCCCCCCGATTAATTGGAAGATTCCTCCATAACTAGATCCCGGGGAGGGAGGTGGGGGCTAGGAATCAATGTCCGGGGCCCTGTCAGGGTACTTACCAGACAGCGGTAAATGTCATCTTTATGCATGAGGTGTGAGCCGAGGTAGCGGCCGTAGAGGTAGAGGTCAGAGCCATCCTTCCATGTGGACAGGCACTGGAATTCGCTCTCTGGGGGGAAAAACAACAACAACTTGCAACATCCCAACTCGTTAGACCTGGGGATAAATTGACAGGAGTTAACTGGTTAAAATTTTAATGCATATGCCATGTTGATCGTTAACTTGTAGTACGTGACATCTATCGCTGTGTGAATAACACAATATCACCCGATCCAACACATTCCATTTGGTAGACCATTGGCGGAAACTCTGAGCGCCATTGCTCACTGGACTATGATATATAGCAACATCCCAGAGTGCGTTTCCGCCAATGGTCCACTGACGGAATTTGTTGGATCCGGTGCACGTATAATAACTAGACAGTCAGCCGCATGCAACGCAAGGGGCATCCCGTTGCTGAGCTACAAGAGGCATGCAGTTCCAACCATGAACATAATTTATAATATGCTATCGACATCAATGCTCACTTACAGCCGATGTATGTGGGGGCTCTTATCAGGTGATAAAACGGAAATCACTGAGGTTGGATCTAGTGTGGAACATCTTTGTCCTTCATCTTATTGCCCACAGGTGACAGGCTCCTTCCTGTCAGCCATAGTCAGCCATCACATGTGCAAACGTACCAGAAAGGGGAACAATCGGTCATATAACTCCAGATCAGTCCACTTCACATGCGGATTCCCAACCATATTAATGTTTTAACCTACATGTAGGTTAGAATGGAATGACATGAATTAACTCTTAAAATGCTGCGGTCCTGCTACATGCATTTTGAAATCATCAATGGGACCAATAAAATACATGAATTGTATGGTCCAATATGGCAGATGGCCTTAAGTTAAAAATGTTGAATGATCTATTTTGTAGCACACCTATTACCAAATTAGGACAAAATCACGTGGCCTTAAACGGCAGGCAAAAAACAGGGTTTAACAGAGAATGGGACCCATGAGCATAATTTCTTGCAAGAGCTAAATAATGTCAACAGAAGAGTGTCTCTTTCCACTACATGTACTATATGTAGTTTTTGTCATTTTCTTGAAAGGATTCCAATATAAATTTGGGAGAATGCTGTCACCGCATGAGTCTATGTATAATCTTCTGAATTATGAATCCAGAATCCACAAATATCCGCTCTAGAAAGAGTAGAATAATTTGAACATCATTAAAACTGCCCAAACAGATGATAAAAAAGATACATTGTATGTAGCAATAGTTACATATTATAGTAGAAAAGGGTGAAAGGTTTCTTTACCATGTTACAGTGGAAAAATCTCGACAACGATTATGACGAATCGATCACGCATATATTCGTTTCCTTTCAATAACTATCCAATGAAAACCGTCTATTTACATTTGTACTTGAACGGGTTTTGAACAGTCTTTGTGGTGGCGGACAAAAGAAAAATAAGGAAAATAAAACCTCTGCCAAACACATAAGCTAAACCCGCTTTAGCTTTCTCCTGGGCCATACGACTGAGCTACGTGTAAAGGTGGATTTAGCTAATATTTTAACTCGGACAATGTATCCTTTTGGTTGTTGGGGGTATTTCCTCCGAAAGCTCACACTGGATATATTCTCGGTGGCCTGTCTGGACGTAAAGTGAAAGCTTGTCAATTTGTCTCCCGCTGAACCGTTCGACATAAACCAAGCCATATTGAAAATGGATGCCTATGTTCAAGCACCGCATAATGCTTTTTTCTATCACCTTTCACGTCTTTCATCACCCTTACTGACAGCTTATCATTCCAGTCGCTCTAGTCCATATAAACATGGGCCTCCGTAGACTGTCCATCTATCATCTGGGGCCCGGCTTTACGTTCGGGAGACCTTAATAAAAACGGCCCGCGGGTGCATTCTTGGTCGTCAGATCAATCCAAGACCCATGCAATCCGTTATTGACAAGCGTTGTTATATATATCTGGGACATTTGGAAAGTAGGCCCTGAATAAATAACAAGCTGCCAGCCAAATCGTTAGGGTGTATAATACTATAACAATGCCAGAGCGATTCTAAGTCGCAGATGTCGAAGACTTAATCCATCAGCGATCTACGCAAACGCCAAGCTGCATTTGTAATAATCATATCCGGGAACACGCGCTCGCGTCACAAAATAGAGGAACAGTGATGACACTGACGGTTGGAAACACCTAGTCCAAAGAATGGTACAACTTTGTTAACTAATCAGTCGATTGCTGTGCAATGCGAAGGGGCATCCCGGTTGTAAAAATCGCCATGCTATAAGGCCCCTTTTACACCTAATCGGTTCTTCGATTCACTCCATTTTATTTCCCTTTTGACTAAATTCTACATGTATTTCACTTTCTGCTTCAATTCACTCAATTTTATTTCACTTTTGACTAAAACAGTTTCGTTTTAGTTCTCATTTACATCTGAAACTCTTGGGACTCTGCCCAGCTAATCCGAATTAGTTGCATGTGCGTATGTTTATTTACGTATATTGTTTCCAAATACTTAATGGCAACCCACAGGCGCATGCGTTGATACACACTCATCAGGGCGCTAAAACATTACCGCTCCACTTTGCATTTACACTGGCTTCGGTTCAAACTATTTCGGACTGAAACCACCATTTTTTTGCCGGATTAGACTTCGGATCTTGAAACGGATTCTGATTCCTATTAATGATTGTGTAAATGCTCAAACTGGTCTCCAAACGTTTTCCATTCCGGTTCAAAGTAAACTGTAAATGGGGCCTAACAAAGAGTGGGGAAAAGTTGAATACCAGAGAATCTTTTATCATTTAAGTCAAAAGAGCATTAACATTTCAAGAAATATTGTTTCGAAATGCTTTACTTTCTTACAAAATTATGTTACATATCCTTCAGAATATTGACTTAACTCGGTTTGCCTTGTTTATCCCGGAGGTGGGTTAAACCACCATAACTCACAATGTAGATTTCATGCCAGATACATCAGCGAAAAATTGCTACTATAGTATTTCGCAGAAGGTAAAGGAGCAACCAGTAAGAACTGGTGATTGACAATGGCCCTGGTTCTGCCCATTTCCGAAAAAGGGAGAACGATTGAGCACATAAACTGGAAGGGTAAACGCTACGATCTTAACGAGTTATCAGTTGGACTTCAAGTTTCCCAAATATGTCCAATGACACTTCCGTATGCAAGGTGCTGCTCAAAATAATAATGGTGCCAAATGCAAGGAGTCAAACTTGGGCAAACCGTTCATATGCACATTATGTGTGATTTGATGTGATTTAGGGTCTAGTAGTATCATTCCATTTATTTGACTTTCAATTGTAAGATTTGTGTGTTATGATGGGCCAATAATAATGTTTTGTAACATATCTTAATTTTACACCAATGCTATCCCTTATTGCCGAAGGCGGTCAAACCCTTCTATCCTGGACTAGCACACATTGGAGATGCTCACAAATCACAACAGCACACGGCTGGATTCCAGGTTAAACTGTACGATAGTAGTTGTGTTGTAGTATCGAAATAATAAAGACAAAAATACTCTTTGCTGCGGCAAATGGTTCCATGGTTCACGGAAAAAAGCAATGAGCCTCGAACAACTCGAATTTCGCGGAATCTGCCTTTTTGGGCAGAAGGAAATTTATTCCTCACCCGAGGGGCCAGTAAAGCAAACTTTTGCCTGAGCGATTTCCCCTATTGACTTTTGACTCTCGCTTGCCTGAGCAACGACTTTGCTGTTACAGTGCCAGTTACATTGATGGCGGGGGACCTCCAGAGACCCTTCTCTGGGCTCGAGCTTTATGTTCATGGGCGTAATTTGGACACCAGTGCCACGGTCAGCCCCGGCGTCAACAGGCCTCGAGACGACCTCATAACAGTGTCCACCTCCTTGGCAGAGATTTAGGGTAGACGATAAAGAAAGTCTCACTAAAGGCAGGGAGCGTAATCCCTAGATATATCTGGCTGACTACAAACAATAGCTCCAAGGCAGAGGCGTTCTGGCATGCTGCGAATTCTGGACTAGATAGGCAGCTAGAATGGTCGCAGTCCAGTAGACGTTTATATGTAGTGACCTTCATGGGCACATCAACGTGCATGAAAGTCACCAAGGAGCAAAGTGAATGACGTCAACGTGGGTATTTAACCAGGTGACTGAAGTTACCTATATTAGGGTAAGTCTGGCATCCACCGTGCGAACAGTGGTGTCCGTTTTGTTTTCGTATTTCTTTTTAATGAATCACCAGACTCACGGAAGATGTCATGAATGCCGTAACTCGTGTCTGGTGCACAGACTGCTACCAATGCAGATTTAATTTTAACCACGATACATATTGAGAACCTGCCAGTGTTAAATCAGATTACTTGGGTGAATCATAGTAATTCGTATTCAATAGTAAGAACCTATTAACAGCTAGTGCGCACCAGTAAATGCTAGCTAGAGACCAGCTAGCTGTGTTCGCCTGTGTTTATCGAGAATGACTCCACCAGTGAGGTTTTAAAAGATAAAAGTAGTTTTTACGCAGACCGACTCAATATAACAGTTAACGCGTGTGCAGTGAACGCATCAGCCATGCGTCTGCATTTTGATGGCAAATGAACTCCCACATTGAGAAACCGTTGGTTGATCCGGAATTCCTGGGGATCAGCGGTATGAGTAAAGCCTAAATTAAAGCGCGTGCACATTTGTCTGACCAATCAGCACGACCCATCCACCCCACCCCCACCCACGGTTGCCTGGGCTACCACGTGCCGTAAGACGATCGGAAATAAGTTGTTTCCTTTCCTTTCTTCTCTCCTCCTCTCTCCTTTCGTAATGAAACGAAATCTATTGCAGCTTCGCGCGGGGAAGAGACATTATTCCCGCCAAAACTACTCCTTTAATTGGCACCAATAACCAGATGTTACGACTTTCCTTTTGGGAAAGACAAGTAATGCGGTAGACAGACATTCTCGGGGGAGATATATAAGTGTTGCTATAGATGGAAAAACAGCGGCCAACCCGGAGTTGGTGCTGCTGGATGAAACGGAGTCTTTCTCACAGACGCCCTTCCCGCAATGATAAAATATAGCCGCGTAAGGAGAGTTAAGTAGCCACCGATTTCCCATGCTTCCGACAAGTTCTGATCTATTGCTCTACTGGTGGTGCCGTCGTCTTTCTGATATATACATGTAGGTCATAGGAGCAATGAGGAAAGCAATACTCAGTCCAGCATACCTACGAATGATTCCAAGTTTAGAATGCATGGAAACTCCACTTTACAGAATTGACGAGGTGATGTACCCAATTTTAACCCTGAAACCAGGCGCCTACTTCTACTTTTACTTATCTATGTTAACATAATTTAAGAATTTCTGGATTACAATTATACATGTATTTAAACTACGTACATGTACTACAATAGATACTAGATACCAATGAGGTACGCAGTTGTAAACATCATTTGAATTACCCGGTAGTACCGGGTAATTTTAATGATGTTTACAACTGCGTACCACATTGGTATCTAGTATCTATTGTAGTACATGTACGTAGTTTAAATACATGTATAATTGTAATCCAGAAATTCTTAAATTATGTTAACA
>JAAUYG010150334.1_pt1 | contig 17438 bp, 16 predicted proteins | sample 7278091 | NCBI WGS metagenome assembly JAAUYG01 (sample SAMN14350201, study PRJNA611818) | marine sediment metagenome | isolation source: surface marine sediment (0.6m) | place: French Polynesia: Moorea | collected 2018-08
CTGTCAATGACATGTCACTCTTGCATTGATCACGTGATGCTGCACGGCCTGGAGCACTCTTCTTGTTGCTAGCAATGTCCAGCGCAGCCCTTTCTTGTGGAAAAGTGGCCATAACTGAGAATTCTTTGCTTGAGGAAAAAATGTTTTTCTCTTCTACCCCAGCCCAAATTCTGCTGCAGCATGAATAACCAATGCTGATACGCGCCCTTGTTTCACACGTGTCGATGTATTGCAACCAGAGAGTCCATGCGTGGATGTCTGCGTCCATCCTGAGGTGACCTCTTCCCCCGGTACCGCCCACTGTACTATGTGACCTTAGCCCACACTGGAGCCGAACGCCCTCTCGGTGCTGCAGGACTGTGCGTGCGTTCAATTCTGCAAGCATTTTAAGCATTCTTCAGAATTTCAAATGTGCCCTCTTTTGACGTGAAGAAAGAATCATGTTTTCTTGTTCAGTTTTATTTTGCTTATTAATGTGAAACAAGTTTCAAGGTGAAATCGCGAAAATTTTGGTTTGTTTGACCAGATTTTGCCCCCCCCCCCAAATTTAAAAAGAATTAAAAAAAAAAAAAATGCGCAAGAACTGGAAAAAATTCCAATCCATATTTCGAAAATTTTTGCAAAAATGTACGAACCGCAATTGGTCATCTTTTGTTGAGCATTCCTTGTCCACAAGAAAGAAAGTGCCCCATACTCAGCCCTTCAGCCTCGGCCAAAAGGTTTGTTACAGAATTGCCAGCGTTTGCAAACGGACACAGCGAGACCCGTTTTTCACTTGCTGACTGATCTTCTGAAGCTCTTTGACCATTTTGCGATATTTGCTCCATTTGCGCATGGCGATCTTGAAGGTGGCTGTGCGGCGGCGGCGGCATTTTGGTCTGTCTCCGCGAGGGCTAAGGGTCTCATGGTCAATACCATGAGCCATATGAAATAAGGTCTCGGTTTTGGCTTTACCGTGGTACAGTGGTGTCTTGTGCCCTCCCGATGGAGACAAACGTGGAGATGAGCTGGAGTGAATTTCGAATTGTAATTTTGGCTTCTGACGAGGGGAGTCCGTGTCGTGGAATGCGCCACTTTGGTTGTTTGGGTGCCGTTCTCTTCTGTTTGAATCAAATTCTAGCTGTTTCATACAGATGTGAAGGTCAGGATTGTCGCCGTGACTGTTGTGAGAACGCTTGCGGGGCGTGCTGCTGTCTGGGTAGGAAATACTGCTGTGGAGCGGACCGCCAATGCGTTCCACTGCCGAATTTCTCAGACCGAGACTGAGACTGAAAAGGGACCAATCGGTTGAGATGTGGCCTTTGGTGTCAGGATTCTCTTTTGTTGTGTTGTTGTCGTCTTTCAGGCGAGGAACAGCCACACGACCTGGAGAGCTCTCGTCAGTATGCCTGCGTTTGGACGACGACCTCTTGTACTTGTTGCCTTTTGCCTCTTTCGTGTTTCCCTGGATATGTTTGTTCCGCCTAGTCTTGTGTGAGAGAGTTTCGTCGAAGCTGACGGTGAAATCTTTGGAAGAAAGCTCTGCGCTGGCCTGGTCTTGAAGCAGGTTGTGTTGGGTTTGGAACAGCTGATGTTGCCTCTCATCGTGGAGTTCCTGACTGCGCTCCTGTAGCTTGGCGACACCCGTGTTTTCATTTGGGTCTGTTCCCTCCAGTGAAAAAGGTGTTTTCTGAAAGAAAAACACAACCAAAACAAGGAGCAAAGTTGGCAGGAATACGAAATTAATCTTCGTGCAAAGTTGAAGCAAGAAAATAACTGTTTTCTGACACCAGTCACACACGCAGACTCCCACGAATGGAAATTGGAATCTGGTCATTTTGACAAATCTCTTGGTCAGTCTGGAGCATTTTTCCCATCAGTGCAGCCTAAGCGCTTTCTTGTCGGCAGAAACGGTTCCTTCTGGTTTCATTTACCCTGCCACTTGGTTGTCTTTCGTCTTGTTTTTCTGACCCGATCAAAAAATTGTTGAACTCATTGTTCTCAAAGAGATGTGAAGTTCCTCCCTTGAAGCATTTGCTCTCGTTGAAAAAAAAATGTGGACAACCGGATTTATTTACCTGTGTCTGTGGCTGGAAGGAAATTGCTGAAATTTCAAAAAAAGCCATGGTCCGAACTTATCTTTCCGTCAGACTGGTAAAACTGAACAAAATGCCAACGGTCTCTTGTCGCAAGTTGTGTTTCTGTTCGATGTTATTTTGGACAGCAGTTGGTTGAAAACAATGCAACTGCAAGTGATCGCATTGATTTTGCAAATCAATTTGCATTGTGTTTGTGTTGCAATTCTGTTCGCGAAAGACTTGCAAGCAAATTTGTTGTTAGTTGACCAATTCAGGCTGTATGGGACTGACTTGCTAGAAATGCCATGTCACACTTGTGTATTGTGAATTTTCTTCTGTCAGAAGCGCATTTGTAAATCATCGAGAAATGCTTATTGGTTCGTTCGTTACACTCAATTGTTTCCGAAGAAACTACTTCGTTCTCCTTTGTTGAGCCAAATTTCTGTTTTGTCAAGGTATCATTTACTTTCAGACAATTTGGACAATTTGACTACTCGTCCCAAGGAGGGTATGAGCAACCACCTGCACCCTATCCTGGGATGCAACATTCTGCTGGGTATGCCGGAACCATCATGACTCCAGATCCCATCAACTACAACTCAGAATCCATTGATGATTTCGAAAATGAACCACCACTGATGGAAGGTTTGAATTGGCTTTTCTCTCATGTCATGCAGTCCCATTCTCAGAACAAAAAAAAACCCACGTCCTTCCGCGAAGTGAGAGTATCACAAAGGTCCTTGCACACCGCCCGTCTGCTGTCTCTCTGGGACGGGTGCCGCTCGCTGTAGCCTTCCCAGCCAGCAATGCACTGTTGTGATGCACATTTGCGCTACAATGACAGTAAAGACGAACTACGTTGTACTTTTCCCCGTGTTTTTAGGCCGAGCGCGACTGTAAGTTGAATCGGCCTAATGGAGTCACGTCTGTGTCGTCGTTGTCGTTGTCATTGTCGTGGAGGCCCCCCCCCCCCCCAGCTGGTTACCCCCCCCCCCAAAGTTGCACACAATGATGCGGGCAGCCTTATGGAGTCATGTCTGAGTTGATGTGGAGGGACCCCCGCCCTGGCTGGATGACCCCCCCCTGGCTAGCTGACCCCCCCCCCTACGTGATGGATGGTTGAGGCGCTCGGCCTCTGCGCTGACTAAGCGTTTACTTGTTTGCTGGTGCAGGCCAGACATTTTGTGATGCCTCGACATGTATCCTGAGAAAATCATTCCTGTTGATCTTCATTTTATTTCCAGGTTTTGAACACATTTTTGTCGCTGCGAATTCGTGAGATTGACATGGGAGATGGTAAAGACAGTACAACAGTGGAGAGTAAAGCTGCAAGGCGAGACCGATTTCGCAAAATGTCCAGGCGGGATCGAAAGGTGATGTTTTAGAATAAAGCCAAAAATTTCGTTATGTAAATCATTCGGAAGGGATCGAAACAATAACTGAGTGTTTCTTTCTTTTTCTGGTGACAGAGGAGTAAACAGATGCAGTCTTTGGAGAAGGAATTGCAGGACGCGGCAGCCCAAGACAACAACAAGCAGAAGTTGAAATTGGTATGTTTTTGGGGTTTTTTCCAAGCTTCAGTCTTCGTCTCGTCCCAAAGACTCTTGAGAAAAGCTCCTCTTGCTCCTGAGGTTCAGATGTGTTACACCCCCGACAATGCGTGAGAGATTTTGTGGAATTGTGGCTGTGGATTGGGATTTTATTCTTTCTTTTTGCAGCACACGGAAACAATGAAGCTGGTCTTCTTGACCTACTTCAGAATATTGAAGCAAGCACCGGAGTCCGTTCTGCTCAGTTCAGTTCTGGAAGGACTAGCAAAGTAAGCTTGGTAGTTCAGCTGCTTTGTTTTTTCTTGTTTCATGTTTTCACAGGATGGGCAGTTGTTTCTTCATTTGAAATACAATCTTTCCTCCTAGGTTTGCTCATTTGATCAACATTGATTTCTTTGACGACCTCTTCAACGTTCTCAACGATCTGGTGGCCTCCGATGTGAGTGAAATTTTTCTTTGGTGCTGCAAATGTTGCAGTTGTGTGCCATACGAAACACCACAAAAGTCACATTTTCGTCTTGGTCGTGCGGCCCTTGTATCTCAAGCCACGTGCTTCCCTTTCTTTCAGAAACTCAGTTACAGGGAGTCTCTCCACTGCGTACAAACTGCCTTCACCATTTTGACAGGGCAAGGCGACGTCTTCAACATCGACCCACTTACCTTCTACAAACATCTGTACAAAACGCTCTTCCACCTGCATGCGGGTTTGTATTCACTATCTGAGTTCCTCAAGTGTCCAGTTTGCTCCTTGGGCAGCTGGACAGCGATAAAGTTCATTTTGTTCACATTTCTATCTCAGGGAAAACCAGTGAAGATGTCGCCATTGCTGTTGACTGTCTCCAGATAATGATTGGCAAGCGGAAAAGACAGGTTTGTTCTTTTCCTGCTCACTGCGTGTGGCGGTCTCTTCTTGAATTGAACACACGTCCGCAAAGTTTTTATGTGTTGTGCAGGTTTCTTACCAAAGGCTGCTCTCCTTCATCAAACGACTTTGCAGTTTGTGTCTGCAACTCCCACATCATGGTGCCTTGGCGGTTCTGTCTTCGATTAGAGGTTTTCTTCAGGTAGGTATTTGTCCTTTTGCCACTCGGCGCCATAAAACAATACGAGCAGCGAGTTTTTCCTTTGCGCATGTACAGTGGATGTTGAAGCGGATGCCAACAAAGACCATTTCCGCGTGACGATCGTCCGGTTTCTGTTTTTCCAGGCTGACGGAAGAAGCGAGGTCTTATTCGACACGGAATCGCACGGGAGCGGCATGTACTTACCATTGATCGACGATCCCGAGCACGCTAATGCTGCCAACACGGCGCTTTACGAACTTCACACGTTAAGGGTTAGTAGAGCCATTTGGGCGATTAGAGTTTGGCTGCCTTTTGTCTTTTGAGAATGTCGTTGAGGACAATTTGGCTTCGTTGAACATTTCCTGCTGGGGTGTCGCAGCGGAGTGTCCTGATTTCTTGCTCTCCCTCATCTGTTTTCAGCGCCACTATCACCCGGTCGTGAGACAGTATTCGGATCACATTCTGAAAGGCGCACCGAGCACCAGTGTTGGACAGCTGCCTCCGGAATTGAGTAGACGGTTGGTAGATCCAGCAACACACCCATTTGCACAGCAGAGGAATCCAGTCTGTACTTTGGAGCTTTTCTGACTGGTCCAACACGCGCTTTCTCAACCATCATGGATCGTCTGTGTGCCGAACTACAATGATCCAAAGAAAGAACTAAACGCAAAGACACTTATGCCTTGATGAAGTCGTGAGCCATCGTCATCGACCTGGTTTTGTAATCATACCTTTTTGCTTTTTGCAGCTCGGCCATGGAGTTGTTTGAAGACTACACTCCGAATTCAATGGAATTCACTCCAGCTGTGCCAGAAAATGCTGCCACAAAGAAACAGGTGAACAAAATCCCACTTTCACTGGTGTTAGTGCTGTTTTTAGCAATCACAATGTTTACGATTCTTTCTGTTGCGGGGAAAACTTGTGGGCAAAGCATCAGTGTTTTGATTTTTCGGCAGAACAGTCTCGATGCCACCTCCTTCCGCATGTTTTTTGCCCGCTTACGCTTCATATGGCCGCGCCCACTGTTAAAGCGAGCCTATCACCATGCCATCATCATTGTCATTGTCATGGACAGCACAAGACTCCACCCCCCTGACCCCTAGTCAAGTGAATCTTTGCTTGCCATCACAACCTATCACACACACCAAACTTTTGCCAAAAAGAACAAACCCCCAAAGTAAATGGGGTGCAGCCTGAATGCGCCCTGGTTATTTTTCTCCACACGCACCACTGAAAGTGGCTAGTGAAGCAGCGGTGGCATCCCCTTCTACACTCGGCGGTATCTCATCTAAATCTTGTCCCTAATGAGAGTGATTCTCACAAGGCGAGCTCTTAACACCCCAAACCCCGATCCAAACTGTACATGTAAGGATTGTACAGGGGGCGCCACCCATGATTGGACACACACTGCTCGGTGTGGTGCTGTTGGAGCATGCATGAGGCACCCTGGAGGGCATCCTAGATTGGGAGGAAACACCCTGTGCTGCCATTGAAGGTGGGGCGTGCCTGATGAAAACGCTGCACCAGTAAATCTTTTTACTCCACCAGAGGTTGTTCCTAGGGCGTTCATTTGTCGTTTCTTTGTGTCTCTTTGCAAACAGAAAAAAGGCGTGTCCAGCGGATGGAGGCAAGAAACCATGAAGCAGACGATTTTGGATGTTCAGAGAAGATTGTGTGAAGCGAAACTTAGGAACATTGACTTTGGATTTGTCTGCCACTCAGATCTCAAAAACGCAATGAAGCGAAAGAGACTAAGACCGAATGGCTGTGTTTCCAGAAAGAGAAGGAACCTAAGTGAAGTGTGATAAACAAGGGATTCAATAAACAAATGAAGTAAGTGGCACTTTTCTGTCTTGTTGTGGTGACAGAACGTTTCCGAGAAAATCCAACAGGAGAGAGCTTCTGGAAAGCACAGATGGGAGAAGACCAATTCAGTTGAGTCGACGTGCAGCTTGCTTATTTCATTTGGTTCCTGTAGCGCGGCACAAACACCCGAAAGAAGAAATTCACTCTGGAAAAGCTCTTTGCAGTTCTGCCGCTTGCAAGCGCCGATGTGTGTTAAACTTGATTTGGTGGTGTAACGTTTCAAAAGATTTTTTTGCTGCTGAACAGAGGCGAACATCCAGCTGATATAAGTCACGGTACCACATTGTTGTGGGGTGGAGGTGCGCAGGACCTTCCGGGTCAGAGTTGTTCCTGCTGGAAGTTCAAGACAACATCTGATCTTGGGGGGGGGGCAAGATTGTGCACCGGACTTTGTTCCTTCAACAAAGGAGCAAGGAGCTCTTCTGAAAACCTTTGGCTTCACTCACGCTTCCTGAAAGATGCTCGACCGTGGCACTTCAGTCACAAAGGAACCGTTCTTGGAGGTATGTTCTGCCGAACACAATGCGTTATGCTCTGAGAAACATATGTGTCATATCGGTAGAAGCAAGGAGATTTATGAGATGTAAATCAGTGATCAGAGATTGTTTGCAATCATTGAAGTCTCAGATTATCAGAAGTGGTAATGACTAGGAAACGATGTGCTTCTGATAAGGAGTCACATTCTGTTGATAAAATCCTTCTTTCAAGAAGAGGAATTTCTTATTGGCTGTTTGAAATCAAATGACATGCGGACAACAAGGTTGTTCAAAACACAGTTCTAAGTCATCTGCCTTTGTATCCAAAATCCTCTCAGCTGAAAGATGTCTCGAGAAAGTGATGTGCAGTTTTTCACTGGGAACTCCTGTGGACAGTGTTCAGGCGTTTTGATACGTAAGATTTAGATTTTCGTTTGTCAGGTGGAGGATTCATGAAAAAATGTGGCCATTCAGCCTGCTGTTGGTCTGTTTCCGACAAAAGTGAGAACATTTTTGTGCAAAACGCCAAATTGCCAGTTCAACAACCATCTCGGTTGTTTGCGCTCAGCTCGAATTAGATGTGCCGAAGTGCAAAGCAGAAAAGAAATTCAGTCCCTTGAAATGGCACTTACTTGACTGATTGAAGTTCGCGCGTGGGAATGATGACAATCAGATTCCCCGTTGAATACCTAAATATTTTGGTGCTGGCGATGAAATACTCGGTGTTGTGTGATGACCTTCTGCGAAAGGCGTTCAAAGGTGTTTCAGTCACTTGTTGCACCCCTATTGAGCACATCGAAACCTTTTGTTCGTCTGTCAAATTTGAACCATGGCACTTTACTAGGACACCAGACTGGTCACCCAGGAGGTGTCTTGTTGTTGCATGAGTCACTGGGTCTGAGTGAATCTTCACTGGAATTGGCACGCAACATCTGTAAACGGACTGAACTTCCCGTTCTGTGTCTGGATCTCCAGAAGACAACGTCGCTAGACAAAAGACAGACGGCAAAAACCTTCAAGGTGCGTGGATAATTTCTTTTCCCCGTGAGCAAACAACTTCTCTGCATCTTGCTTTGCGCATCTGCTGAAATGCATTACCTTAACTTTGTGCCAGGACTTAGACGTAAGTGGTGCGTTGAATGATGTTGAAGGAGGCATCAACTTCTTGAAATCTCTGGGTTGTTCCAAGGTGGGTTCTGTACGTTTTATTTTCTGGTGACAGTTTCGTGGAATAGGTATTCTCAAGCCAAATAGAAAACAAACATACCGAAGCTAATTTGCGCAAATTACATTGACGGAATTTGCAGGTGGCAGTGGTTGGCTTCTCTGCGGGGGCAGCTTTGTCATTGGTTGCGGCCTTGAGGCTGAAAGGAAGCTTGTCGGCTTGCGTGGCTTTTTACGGTATTCCTGATCAAGCCGCGTGCAACTGTGGAGACATTGCCATTCCAGTGCAGGTACGCCATGATCTCGTGTCAGTCAGCAGCACCTGTTTTGTCTTTGGTATTGACTGATTTGTTTCGACTTGGCTTTCGTTGCGGCTTTAAAGTCTTCTGAAGAAACATTTGTTTGAGAAAGACGCCATTGGGGAAATTTCTGCTTTTGTGTTACCTGTTTGGAAACAAATATTCCGTTGTTGTATTGCGATAAAGATAACGACAAACGAGTTTTTGGTTCTGAATGTCTGATGAAGCCATAAGGTGTGTCTCTATTTTTCCACAGGTTCACTTTGGCACAAGTGACTTGGCTGTTGGATTGTCGTCCAAACAAGACTATGAACAACTGGAAAACAGTTTCATAGAAGGAAATGTGGACGTGGAATTCTATGAATACAGTGCAGGACATAATTTCGTAAATCCTACAAATGGTAATTATTTGCAAGGAGGTTCAAAACTGGCATTTGACAGATGCTGTGAATTTTTGTTGCGATGCATTTGATGCCCGCGTACGCTGCAGAAAATTATCTGCCACCTCGAACCATACTTGTCTGCTGACAACCGTTCGTTTTGCTTGAAAATTGGCGTTTTGCTTGAAAAGGAAGCATCTTTCTGTTCAAGTTTCAAGAAAAGAAAAGAGTGTTCCATTTGCGATTACATGTGTTTTTCACACAGTTGTTACTTGTTGGTTTATTTTGAACATATAATATCCAAACTGAGCTTTCAGAAATGTTCTTTATTTACAAATACAAACACTGAGTTTTGAATTGTGCTGGAAGAAATAAAAATTGCAGCTCACATGAAGTGTACACACTTGAAACGGACTTTCTTTTTGTCTCTCAAGAGCTTCTTCTCATTCTGAGACGTTTTCTTGTGTTTTCACTGGGAAAGACATTCGGGGGTAACTGTCAATGGAACTGTCACTCAGAAATTCTGCAGAACTGATTGTATGCAAGCACAATCCTTTTGTTAGTTCGCAACTCCCTCTGGTGATGTTGCACCTATCCTGATGGAGAATTGTCACGTCAAACACCCATTTCTGTGTACATAACACCAAGCGTTTGGTCGCTGTCCTTCTATACTTTACCATGCACTTGGAAGCATTTTTGCTCCAGGCCATCTGAGCAAAATCCCATTGTCTAATTGAATGGCGTCTTGAAAATATTTCAATGCGTGGTCCTTGTTCACAAAAGAGAAAATGCGTTTTGGTTTAGAACTTTCAAATGAAATTGGTTCCGACTTTTTTTTTCTTGGTCCACATCAGCGCTGTAACAACTTGAGGCCCACTATCGTCAGTAAAAAAGCCCCGATGAAGCCAGCTGGTGAACAATAGAAAGAACTGGCTCCGTTACATCCGTCTGTGTTGCACGACAGTATGCAACCCTTCAGATACTGTCCGTTGTACTTTATGCTGTTGATAAAGTTACAATGATCAGATCGACCAATCTCAGTCTCAGAGTTTATTCCACCGCCATCCACAACACACTGCCTCACGACCATTTCCACTCCAGGACCTGAAATTAAAATTTAAATACATGGGCGTGGATGGAAAGTTAGGGTTGAAGGCTCCCCTGACCGAGATAAGAGGCTTTATGACAGGGAAGGGGAAGCAAGCTGGGTCTTAGGTGCTTAGAGGATTCAAGTATGCAGTTAGCAGGGCAGTTTCCCAGGTTGCTGGTCGCCTTCAGATTCATTAGTTGGGTTGACACATCCGTGGTAAGTTAAGTATGCAGGGAAAGAGAAAAGCAAAGCTTAGATCTAAATTCCAAAATATCAGGGTGTCAACACTGTGTGAGGATTGCAAACTTTTCGATGAAAAAGGTAGAAAAAGTAAACCTACCGTAAAAAGCTTGGTTTGCCAGGTCAGTTACAGATTGTAACTATGAGTTGAGATTCAAAGTTTGAACACTTCACTTCCGACGGTGCACCTCACAAATTTAGTTCTCCAATTGTCTTATTGCAATCATCCACATCATTCATTCTCCCAATGTCTTCAAATATGTACCCGTATTTCCAAGGAGGAAAGTTTTTGGCAGGTTTGGTTGGGATCATGTTCGAATTTTAGCTTGATATGAAACCAAATTGTCCGTAAGCCAGGAAACACTCTCAAAGCCGGGCCAACACAAATGCAGAAGTACAATTAATCCAGGAAATTGGATAACAAATGAAACATAAGTCACCCATGCCAAATGATATTTACAAATGCAGGAATTTCAAAATTAAGTGAGTAGCAAAGTTTGTGTTAAGAAGCGAGAAACAAATGAACACAAAGACGTCTTGATCGTCATTCCGCAGGTTATGAACAGATGTAGGCCTATGCAAACTTAATGATTTGTTTGGACGCTAGTGCACGATTGTCTTCCCAATGTAGATGAAAACCAGTCGCCATGGATTCTCCGGGCGGCAACTTAGTTCCTGACAGGTAAAATCCATTCACATGCTCAGACATTGGTTGTTTTCAGAAGTACACAGCCAAGGAACGGAACAAGCAACCAGGGAGATGCTTGGATTGAGTTGCTGTGGTTACAGCCATCTGTGTTGCAGGCTAGGGAACAGCCGGACATGAACTTGTCGTTAAACTTGATACGACGCACCATCCAGCAATGCGATTCTCGACCTATCTCGCTCTCGCTGTTGACGCCTCCGCTATCGACAGCACAGTCTCGAACTATCACGGAATAGTTTTGTTCCTCTGGAGTGGGCAAAAACACAAAAAGGCCATCTTGAAATTACATGCCCTGCACCCCGCCTGCGCGTCCCACAGTTGCCAGTGAGAGTGAGTTTGGCAGGAAAAGAACACGGCAAAAGCGTGAAATGTAGGTCACACACCCAGGATACAGGTCCGTTTTGCGCGGACATGGTCCTGCACAAAGCAGCGGCCCTGGGTTTCAGGTTTCACAAACAAAAGTGAAGTTCGCAAATCAGTCTCCTTTTGGGGAATCGTTATGCTTTCAAATCTTTTTAATTTCTGTTTTCGTTTTTTGGCTCAGCTTTGCGGAAGTATGCTTTTCCTGCCTTGGATAACACGCCATGCGCGCTGCACCATGCACAATCCGAAGAAACACCCATGCAGCCTGTGTGTCTATCCTGCTACTTTCAAAGACAATGCTTTCAAAAGCTCGATCTTTCTGTTTCACGTTTGTTTCCTAGGTACAATGACTGTCGTTTCAGCGTTTCTTGAGGGGCGTGCCAATTTTGTTTGGTGAGGGGGTTTTTCCCTCGGTAAATCTTGTCTGACAGAAATGAACAAAGATTCATGCGATTGATGGGCCACGCAAATGTGGCAACGAAAATATATAATTCCTCATACTTTGAGACAAGATCAGAGGCTTGGAATGTTATGAACTGTTCAGAACAGAGGGAGGTAGAAATATATAGAAAAAATATTTCAGTAATCAAATTCCAAACACCAACAGAATGTTTGCAGCTAAGTAAAAATTGGAATTCCAAATAGCAATGAAAATACAAACAAATGTGAAATGGTTTGAGAGAAAGTAGCATCGCACAAAGGAGTCAGGCGCATGGAAATCATGTGTAAAATTGTACAAACGAAATAAAAAGCAATGAGGGCGGTTTCTATAGCTAGGAATTTACTGAGTTTGGCTATGCATCTATGACATGTAGCATTGGTCTTCAATGTCTAGTCTACCATAGTTATTTCTTTGTTTTCTTTCCGGGTCTGTATTTTCCGCAACCCAAAAATTAAGAGTCCACGTTACAAAGACAGGAAGGACCCGTCTCTCTCGTTGCCCGAAGACTGAATGACGGGAAATTGTGGTTGCAAATGTTGCACAAGATATTTCAAGGACCGACATTTTTCTTCCTGTGAAGCAAAACTTTGTTTAACTTACTTATTTCTGCCTTCAGTTTGATGCAATTGGTCGCTGGAAAAAGGCCATTCCTCAGTTTTCGTCCGGACATGCAATCTTTGTGGTAGAACTTTTTGGTCGCATTGAAGACATCTTCACAGTCCGGTTCAGAACGATTCACCGAACTGCAGACAAAGCAGCCTATGCTGTGACCTGCAAATTTGAGAAGCCTCGTTCAGTTTTCTTCCATACCTTTTGGCAGCGAAGAACTGTTGTGAATGTTTTCCATGCAATGAGAGACGAAATTGACCTTAGTCAGAAAAGATGGGTGCTTCCCAAAGTGGAAGCCCTCAAAACAGATTGTCTGTTGGTTCCAAAATCAGTGCACTGAATCAAATACCTTGCTTGACGAGCAGCCCCAGTATCGCTGCCAAGCACAGGGCCTGAGGGGTGGTGACGAATTGTGGGGTGAGCTGCATTGTAGCAACGGCTCCTTCAAGTCACTGTGTTATTCAGGTTCGCGTGTCTAGAAAAGAGGAGTTAACTGTCACCATTCTAAGAAAGAAAAACTGCTCTTTCTGTTTTTGTCACGCTGCATTTCTTCTGTCGGTTGCCGTGGTGGTGCTGAGCGAAGATAAGGACTTGAAGTGTTTCAGAAAATCATCCTGTCGATAATCGTGAAGGCCACAAAGAAAGAGTTGATCAAACAGACATCTCTTTGCCCTCTGTCATGGATGCAGCTGCAGGAAGCTGGAGAAGATGTGAGGCTCATGCAGGAAGGCACGAGAATGGTCTTCTCAAAACAGGTGCACATTTCTCTTGTGATTTCATGTGAAATCATTTGACATTGATTGTCACCATGCAAGGAAATGTGTGCTTGATTGCGATTCTCGCCTGAAAACATATTGAACTTGTGGGTTGTGTGTGTGTGTGTGTAGTCTTTCGTTCCAAAAATTGGGAGTGGCCTGCATGGAAAAAAAACCTCAGTGGGACCTCCACTGTTGGGTAAAATTTTGTTCCATAAACAGATAGTTGTTCATTAAAATTGAATACATCCGTGTCAAAAGAAAAGCTTGAAATCTTGAAACTTACCCCTTTGAAGCATTTTCAGCTTTTGCTAATTCTCATTTGTGTGCCGTGTAAAACGACCAACCGTTGACATTCCCGCGATTAGACTGCTCACATCATCGTTCTGTTGCAGTTTTCTTTTTCAAGTCATCTCGCGCCAAAGACGTCTCCTCACTGCATGGACGAAAAGTCTGAGACGGAAAATGTGTCCGAAAAGACGGAACATAAAATGGCGGTTTCCAATAAGTGAAATCTTGCTGACAGTTTTCAGCGCTGCAGCTGCCTCCTACAAGATTCAACTGCTTCGTGTTGGCGCAGATGTGTTGCTGATTCTGTAGAAACCATCCTAATTTCAATCAATACCACCGCAAAGTAAGGCAGCTTCACCTACGTTTTTACGCGCAGTTTACTGGTTTTTTGCGCGTTTTTCTATCTTCTTTTTTTTTTTGAAGAAGAAGACTTAAGACTGAATGTGAGAGAAGTGTGATGCTTCATTTTTGCATTTTTTGTTGGCAAATTGAAAGGCGATTCCGCTTTGAACCTCAGCTCAAGATTCCAATGTATGGCCCTGAACAGCCCCCCCCCCCTCAACAGAGAAATTGAGATTGGTTTTGAGCTTCATTGAGACAGTGTTTTGTGAGTTTCAGACAATGCCAAAGACAACGGGAAATCCAGGCCAAAACCATGTGGTCCATGGATGCATTGTGACCATCCTGTTTGGTTCAAAAAGTTCAGACACTCCAAATGTTGAGTGTGTCCCAGGTAACTCGAACACTGTGTTGTGAGGAAATGTTCACACTCAGCAACCTTTTTGAGGATCTGCTGTTTGATAAAAGCTCATTTCATCCTCTGATCCATAAATGTGGTACAGTGGTGCACAGTTAATTCGGACATGGTTTGTCGAATTTGTGAAAAAATCGAAAAAATCTATGCAGACTGATGTTGAATAATTCTCAGCACACCTCTCCGCACTTGGGGAAGGACGCCTTGTTCAGAAACACTTTTGAAACAGAAAAAGTCCGCGAGACACATCTCTCCCGGAAATGGACTGCAGTGGTCTCCCAAAAACTGCCTGTGTGGAACCACAACCTTTCATGCTCCATCAACTGAATGGTGCTGTTTGCAGTGCAGTGTCAGAAACTATGGTCCATGCGCGGTCCACACAAAAAGTGTATGTGTGCAGGCACAATGCAGGCAGGAATTTGTGGACATTCTGGTTTTCGGCCCACGTGCAGGATGAGAGGCACGAAATGACTGACCCGCAAAAAGGGGTCAGCATGGGCTGAGACAAGTCCAGAAAAATTTGACCCTCCTGTCCACAGTTGCAAGGGATCATTGGAACATTTTGGAACAAAAAAAGGGGACTTTTGAAGTTAAATTGAATTGTACGATGTTCGTCTCGAGTGGCCATTCTGAACTGCACTCTCTTTCTCTTCTGTGGGGAATGTTTCAAGACTGTTGTGGCCACCAAAGGGACGGGGAGGCTCGGTCCAAGACTCGACCCATCCTATCTTGCAGCAAGTCAGGTTTAGGGCGTCTGGCCTGGGGTGGGGGGCAGCCTGTGTTCCCTCCATGATGATCATGACGATGGTACATGACTCCGTAAGGCCGCCCCAGCGTACAGCCTCGCGCGCCCTAAAAACGCCAAAATCCTCATGATTTCGATTGCAATTAGTCCAGAAACTGCATGTTTTTGTACAATGGTCTGCAAACTGCAGGCCCATCTAGGGTTGAAGCATGACATGGCGGAGGGGTCAGCTTGGGACTGGGGCTTGTCCGCCCCTGAGAGGGGGTGACCGAGCCTAAGGCTGCCGAAGTCTCTCATGATGTCTCAGGCCCTTGGCACCAGTACCTTTACATGACTTGTTCAAAACAAAGTGCACGGAGAGTCCTGGCAGACTTCGTTCAGCCAGAGACGCTTCAGTCTGAATCATTGTTCTCAGATCACAGACGCCACATCTAAAACCTGTTGCAAATTGTCCACAAAAGAGCTGATTGTCCCAGACTTGCTCATTTTGCTCCAACGACTTTGGTCTGCACAATTTCGTGAAGCAAGCAAGGGAAACCAAATTTCCAGCACAACTGAGACAACGTTCTGAGACAACATTCACTTTCTCAGAACAAGCAGAATAAAAGAGAGGTGCAAGAAGACGTGAAAACACGTTCTTCCCCACAGAGTTGCTGACCAAATTCAATGATATTTTTTCTCAGGGTCTAAGAGCAAACGCCCATCCAGGATAAATTTCGATTTTGATGGTCTCCAAGCAATTTTTGGAGACCTAAAAAGGCCTTTCAGGTTTGTTATCTCCCTCCAAAGTGAAAGTCTACCCTTCTAACGAAGTCTTTGTGCCCAAAAGTTACTTGATCTAAGAGGTATTGAACTGAACCTAAAATTCCCCAGGCCAATTATTGCACTGTGGGCAACATGTGCAAGACGGTGAATAAAATTCCAGGATTGAGAAGAAACTTCTTGAGAATGAAATTCTATGATTTCAAGGGTCAGTCTCAAAATTCCAGGATTTCCAGGACATGTGGGAACCCTGTTTCAAATTCATACTGGAATCTAGATTTCGCTGTGAGCAGATCCGTTCGATGCGTGCATTTGCATGCTCTCCTTGTGACGCAGTTTGTATTTTCCCTTCCGTTTGCATCGTCTGCAGCAAATGCAACAGACCATCATCATAACGACAATGGTCAACACAAGAGTCGACGCAGTCATTCCGAACATCATCACAGTTCCGTATTTCGCCAGAAATAATGCGAAGCCAACGGGCATGCCTGTTGGAAACATTCTGTCCATTGTGTCTCCTGGCGCATTTCCTTTGCCTCCATGTTCTGTCGGAATGTCACTTTCATGTGTGGTGTTCACCACCAAGATGGGCTCTCTGGTTGCATTTGGATGCAATCCCACGTCTGTCGTCACATTCCAGGTTGTTTTGTTCCACATTTCTTCTGACAGCACTCTGCAGTTGCCTTTTTCGGAAAAAGGTGAAAACGGATCACATTAAAAGGCTGTATCATGCCTTTTTGCCTGCAAAATCCAAACAATGCAACTTTGCAGACTTGAAATTTTCGGGGTTTTTTTAATTTTGTGCATGGTATGACTATGCAGGACAACAAATGAAAGAGTTCTTACCGAACAAAACGCCCAGATATGCCGCCGTCAGGACAGAAAACATCGCGTTCCGTGTACATGAGTAGCTCGTTTTCAGTGCTGCGACAATGAGGCAAACAGAAGATTGAGATCACAAAACCCAGTCTTCTAGTGAGAGAGATGGCCTTGGAATGATCGGACTCTTTATCCATGCACAGTATCGGTTACGACCCTCAAGTCCCACGGATATAATTTCGGGTCACCAACGAACGGACGCGCGTGCAAGAGCAAACGAACATTCAAACAAAAACACGCCGAATGCTTTCTAAAATACATCTTTCTTTTACTTCTCACACAAAAATACAAACTATGGAATCATTGTACTTTTATTCCCATTCCGCTGTTGGAATTCTTCACACAGTTTCCTAGAATATTCATTTCTCAAATTGGAGACTTCTCCATGGTGTATTTTTGTTACCACAAGTATTGATATCTGCGTGGTGTTGTGTTACCAATACCTTCAGATCATTATCACCTTTCACTTCGCGAACGTCTTGGAACGTTGCGCCAAAAAAATCGTCTTCAGCTTGTTTCACCTTAAATTCTATCACAGTTAGCATTGGTTGCGTTTGCCATTCAAACTGTTCATCAAATATCGCTGTTATTTTATAGCCATTTACATTTTTGCATGCAAGAAGATGACGAGCGTCACGAAACTGCAGCAGCTCCTGCTTTGAAAAGATACAGTACATTTTTTGAAAGCAAATGCAGACAAGAAACAAAAGATGTAGTGTGTGTGATATCAGTGCCTGCATCTGATGCTTTTCTTGCGACAAGTGTGAATCGCAAGAAAAGGAACAGGTTTTTCATGTTCGGTCTGTTAAATGCAGATTTGTACACAAAATGCATCAGGAAACAGCAGAGCTGAGCTCAATGAACATTTGGCCTCAGTTCTGCTGAATTGTCAAACAAGAACGAAATGAGAACATCCCCATCTGCTGCAGCTCGTTTTTTTTGCAAA
>JAAUYG010197344.1_pt1 | contig 17429 bp, 14 predicted proteins | sample 7278091 | NCBI WGS metagenome assembly JAAUYG01 (sample SAMN14350201, study PRJNA611818) | marine sediment metagenome | isolation source: surface marine sediment (0.6m) | place: French Polynesia: Moorea | collected 2018-08
ATACTGGAGTAGGAACATTGTGTTTGGTCTTATTCGAAAGAGAATCGTTTGTTTAGTAAGAATAAAGCATTTCCGGGGTCCCGGCATACCTTTTAAGAGCGCTAGGTCCTGGTAAAGGAATTTAGTAAAATAGAACGACCCCCGGTGCAGGTGTTCAGGCCGGGCCAGACAGATCGAATCCCGGGCCTCCTCTGATAGGCTAGCATTTAGGGCACCCTTGGTTACCTTAGTAAATAGTCTAAGAACTTTATATCATAATTTAGAATTTTGAGTTATGGGTTGAATGATTTTTAGCATATTTCAATTTAAACATGTGGTAATGTAAAAAGTACGAATATTTAATAATTCAGAAATTGTGAATAATCACAGAGCAAAATTATGAGAATTATTGCAATCATAGGTAACCTACATCATATGGCAAACCTTTCACCTTTTGGCTTTAAAGGTCAATGTGTTTAATATACATTTTTGAAAGGTCAGCCACATCTATGCAGTTATGGTTATGTTGCACTCAAGATTTGTATAGGTATTTACTGTGCCATCGTACCAAAAAAGTTACTTCTTTTTCAAATTTGATTCAAGCTAAATATGCCAAGGGAAAATGGCAATTTCCAATATTGAAATTGGTAATTGTATAGCTAAAAAGTGAAATTTATAAGAATTTATTTTTTTTTGTCTATAGTGTTTTGCACCCCTTAAGTAATTAATTAGCATATGCACCTTTCAATTACAGACTGTATCCTACTATCCTTGCTGTCCCAGTCGCCAAAAGCTGCATGGACATTTCATGTGGGGGACCCAGCTGGGATGACATCATATGTTGGAAAAAGGCATCATCCATAGACATGCAGTGTGTATTATGTATTCTGTTATGTTTTGTTGATATGGATTCTTCCATATTGCAATGTACGCAAAGAAATTAAATGTAAATACATAACATGTATGAGCATGTATTTTTCAGGAAGAATTATATATTTATCTGTTGTGGTATATGCATACATGTAGCTGGTGATGTTGAGGATTGGTAGTATATGTTAAATTTTAAATGTACCAATTATTGTTAAATGCTCTCTACATATAGCCAGAGTATAAATTGGATGTAATCACTGATAAAAAGATTTTTCTAATTTGTTACTTTGAAACCTCAAAATGTTGTTGTTTTTTTTCTTTTTTTTTTTTTTTTGGTAATTTACTTTTCATGGCATTTGCAGATGAGGTCCAATTGTACTCTCGGCAGCCGTGGAAAAACACAGCATGTGAGGATGCAGTAATTTGTATCGATGGACAGAATGCATGGCAACAATTTTAAATTCAATGGCAATATCTGCAATAGTGACAAATTGACTTTGTGCGTTTGGGATGAAAACATATAACACCGTACTATCACCTGGGTGCAGTTGCTCTCAATCGGAAGCTCTGGTGAATCATGTTATCACAGTAACATGCTGGTACGTTCATCTTAGGAACATGACTGCCATCAGCAAAAAAATCACCCATGATGCATGTGCCAAAATCATTCATGTTGCGGCTAACGTTCAGATTAGACTTCCATAATGGACTGCTAGCCGACACGACCCTTCGATGACTGTAATTGGTCAAGAATAATGCCGCCAGGAAGACTGGGCACATGTCTGCTGTCAACTAGTCACTGGATGCCGATAAAGGAACAAATATCTTACAAGATATTGACTATGGTCCATCATGCCATCATTCTGCTGCAGCGTGAAAATTATCTGTGGGAGCCAGCAGGGCAGGGCGCTTACTTAAGATCTACTAGAGATAACTTGGTCATTCCAAGATCTGAAATGAATGAAACATGGTGATTATGGTTACTTGTGTGGATTGGTCCTAAATCCTAGAACACTATTCCCATAGAAATTGGAAATTAATTGTAACAATTGTTAAATGTAATGTATGAAAGTGACAGAATTAGTGTTACCATTTTAATTAGAGTGATTAAACAATGGAACTTTTATTTGATACTATGTTTTATGGCATGTCTTTTCTACTACAGTGGTCCCTTCGATTTACGACCACACATTCAGCCAGCAAAATATGGCTTTAAATTAAAGGTGGTTTTAAAATAGAGGGATGTTTATACTTGAAATATATAAGTGGTGCCATTGATATCTGGTCTTAAAATGCAGGTAATTGTTAAATAGAGGGACCACTGTAAACAGATTCTAGCTATAGTCCACTGTGAGAATGTTAATATTTTCAATATTTATATGTATCTGTGCCATCTTTAGGTTATGTGCATTGTTACTTTTTGTGCAGCATCTAGAAGCGTATAAGTGCGTTATATAAATGATTAAATTATTGTAATAAAAAACCTCACTATTAATTAAAATTATTGTAAATTGAGGGCCACCCTGCTAAGCATAAATAGTGTGTGCCTGATATAATGTTAATTGATCCATGTTCTATATTAGTGGATTCAAATCCAAATTAACCAGTTTTAATATGTTATACGTTCAGTGTGTATATATAGGTCAAGAATTCATATGAGGAGCAGATGCACCTCATAGATTATGCGATGGATGGATTAATAATGTACTGCATATATATGCGAAGAAAAGTGCCCGATAGTCCCTTTACTTTAGCATTGTAATTTATTTCATTTTTGTTGCCAGGGTCTTGGATTGTCACTGCCCTGAAGGCATGTAAAGACAAAACTGTTAGGAACAATGGTGTGTTAAAATCATCTATTATTTTTTATTTAATATCACATTATATTATTTGCCTTAAAAGTTGTAGTAGGTATATAATAAAATAGAGGTACCGCACTTGTTCAATGGCATATATTTTCTATGGACCATAGCAGCTTTTTTGTTTTCGGCTTGCAAGCTCTCTTGGAATGTAGGGCATATCCATACAAAATTGAATCGTTGCACTTCTGCAACAACACTAAAATCGACTCATGTGACTCACATGACCCAACTATTTTAGAAAATCAACCCTGCGAAGCTTCTAAATTATTATATTGCGAATGTTGTAATTTGCAACTGTTGTAAAGTTGTGTGGAAAAAAGTCTTACCTTTTTTTTTTCATAGACATATGTGAATCATTGTATAGCTCTGTATACTTTTGCAAATTACATGCATCTTCATTTGTTTAATGCAACAGGAAGACAATGAAAATAAATGAAAATTTCACCAGCCTTCGTTCATCTTTATGTACTCTAAAACAGGTTCTTTAAGTACTTTACACTAAAATTTAGTAGTTAATCAGCTGCATGTGCTAGCCAAAGCCAACCACATGTTAGGAATAGTATTTAAGCAAACATTATGTATTTAGTGAAAGATATATTTCTTCCGATATATGAACTTTTATTAGACCCCACTTGGAATATAATGCCACGTGTGTGTGAAACCCCTGGTTGGTGAATTTAGATATTGAAAGTGTTGAAAGAGGGCAGCGAAGAGCAACAAAGCAACTGGTTGATGTATTTCAATACATGGAATATTTTTATAGACTAAAAGAATTAGGACTGTAACCAACAAATTCAGTATCAGATAAGATATGACATGATGCAAGTCTGTAAGATGACGTGGTGTGTACCATATTGAGAACTCCGGCAGTGAACGCCAAAAAAAAAAAATATAAAATATTAGGGTTCAAGTCGTTACCCATTGAAAAACCCAGAGGCAAACACAGACATTCACAGTAATTTTTTTGGGAGTCAGAGTAATTGAACTAGTGGTTCAGTAGCTTGCATGAATATGCGGTTAGGTCCCGATCTATAAATGCATGTAATAACTAGTGGAAAATCATCTTAAAGTTTACACATTATTAAATATACGTTACACCAGTATCGAATGTCAAAGGGGAATAGGTAGGTTTCCATGCAATATATATTAGGTAAACTAAATGGCAATATATTTTTGGTGTTGAACCAAGCATGAAAGATAAATCCAGCGATATATATAGTGTATATATAGTCATAAAGCTAAGCGTCCAATATCTTACAAGGCATGCAAGTCAATCACGAAAAGTATTATCTATTTTTAAAAAAATTGAAGTTATTCATTTTTAAGTTTTAGCTAAGCTAATTTCAGTTCAGATAAATATTCAAAATCTTCTATGTGCATAGTATCGGGCCCAGCACGTAAAAGCAAACTCTTGTACACAAAATGAAAAGGTTCAGATCTATAGAATCTTAAATTTTATGTTGAGTATCATGCGAACACACTTGCCAAAAACTTAAACAGTGTTAAACGGGGTTAAACGGAGCAATGTCCCCATAATGCCATAGCCTTCTGACATCAGTCTTTGGTGCGGTACGTTATGACTACAGCTGCATCACGCGAAGTAGCAGTACCGGTAAGTCCTTTTTGGTAAGCCTTCCGCGAAATTATGTGAACGGTACCGTGTACAGTTTATGCTAAACTTGTAAAGGCGACCCACCCGATGTGTTGGCCATGTGTTGGATATAATAATTCTTCAGATGTTTCACCAAAGAGACAAAATATGATTGATAGCAAAGAAATCGTTGGAAACAAATATTGAAATGACATTGCTCGGTTAATACTGCATCAAACCACATTGTACAGTTTATTCTGTGAGACTAGTCATAGTAGATAACCTTTTGTTAAGGGTGTTATGTCTTTCAACTAACTGGCTTTGTATGCTATATAACCCAGGTTTAAATCACACGCAAGTTTTCTTCAGTGATCAAGAAAGTTTTCGTCATTGTCTTACAAGAAGGTTGAACCTCAAATGGTCACTGTCTTTGTTACATGGTTCGCTCTAATAGTAGTGTATAGGGCATATAATTCCTGTAAATGATAACTTAATATAATACAGACCATTACAAATCAAAGAAGCACATATTTCAACAGGTGATTTTACAATCATCGATATGGTCCTAAGGCTTTCATGACGTGTTATAAGAGATAGTGCCCTTGCTGTTTTTTGCAGAAGCTCGTTGTGAGTATATCGAAATGATTCAATTTCAAATTGAGTGACTCGAAATACAGGCTTCAAAATCTCTTGCACCCAAATAAAAGAAATGTTTGATTTACAAAAAATTGCATTATTATTGATTAAAAACATTTGTAACTAATTGTGTTATTGACGAGGTTGAGAAGCCTCTATTTAAATTTCCGAGCATAGGAATTATTGATTGCATCAAATTAATGCTTACTTTGACTTTCAATTTAATCACAAAATGTTAAAAATTAAAAAAACAGCCGGTCATGTCAAATATAGAACTTATAAAAGACACATGAGTGAAGTTCTGATAATTAAAATGGTTAAATGGACCTAAATAAACATGCATACATACATACATGTGTGCTGTTCAAGAGCTCATTCTCAAATTAGATGACAAACTCACTGCATCAATTGCGGAAGTCTTCAGAAGCATATTACTCCATATTTGGCTCTGTCATTTAAAGATCATTTTTAATAGTAGTAGAATTCAAAGCTACTCCTCTATTGTGGGTAAAATTAAAAAAAAAAATATTGAGTAAAATATGCATAGAGAACAAATACCATCAGCAATAAAAGTATTTACATTAAAGATTCCAAATTCATCTAATAACCTTTGTTATATCCTCCCAACACCACCACTCCAACCCCTCACACACCTGAAAAAGAAAATCACGTACTGGAAATAATGTCTGCGCTGTTGACAAATTATAGTTCAATACTGGAACTGTTTAACTTTAAGCGCTAATGAAAATGAGCAGAGGTTCTTATTTAAAGCTAACAAAGGCGGGGACAGGCGTCAATGCAAAGATTATGTTATTTATGTTGAACAGAATCCTGAAATGTTGTACTTACGACAAATACCATGGAATTTTTACTACAATTAACACACATAAAAATGCCCCTCTACTATTATAAAAAAATTAAAAAGAAAAATAAAGAAATAAATGAAGAAACAAACACAATGTAACAGCAATAAATTCTTTTAGGTAGTTTGCACTTATAGACTATAAACATTTTTCTGGGCTCTCAAATGTTACAGACGTTATTTGAACATAACTTTTTCCATAATGTCAAGGAAGAGTGTATTAACCATAAATATATAGACATGTACATGTGCATGTAGATATGTCAACATTTGTAATTATATATTTAGAAATGATATTGACTTATACATGCTACTTATATTAATAATTTTGTTGCAACGTAAGTAAGGTGGATATTTATTAGAGTATTAGTTAGATGTATTGAGAATCAATTCATGTGGTGAAAGAAAGACAAAGATAGGAAAGTGTTGAATAATTTCCAGTGTGGCCATCCATGACGTTCTTACCGTTACGTGGACCCGCACTCATTCGGGACACCTCGAGAGTTTTGCATCGAACTAGGTCGGGTTGGGCATAGTGCCCGGAGCTGCGTGCAACTCTCTCACAATATTTGCCTCTGACATCAACGTTCATAAGCGTGCAAGTAAAGTAATCATAATTGAACACAATTGTATGTTTCATAAAATCCTTTACCGGTTACCATTGAGTCATGGTTCTGTGCTGAACAAATGGCAAATAATGTTAATGAGGTGCGCGGGGTACTCGGCAGACCTCGGAGGTTTCCGTGGAAGCCATTCGGAAATTCACGACTGTCTTCAGACACTTTCGGCACTGTGCGACTGGATTTATCTCATAATATGTTTCAGTTCCTTCTTAATTTTATATTTGTCATGGACGCATATCAAGTTTAATTTATATGCCACTAAATGCATTAATGCGAGAAACCCAGTTTGCTGAAAGTTTCAGATAAAGAACTATGTATCTTTGCGCGTATTAATATCTTGACAGTTATCAGTCGCCTTAGCAGACGAGATATGGTCACTCGCTGACTTCGCGCCACGCAACAAGATACGTGTCTTGGGTGTAGGCCTACTAGGCTATAGGCAGGGGGACCACCTTCATACAAAATGCGTACACGCAAAAAATCAACAAGGCGAAGTGAAGGTTTGCAATGAAATATAATTCATGAATTATAAAATATTGCATAGATCTGTAGGATTAATGAATCAAAGGGACCTTGAGTCTTGACCTGCATGAGCATGTCAGAGTATAACACCCATATTTTTTTATTTAATTTAAAAAAGAAATATCTCAGTGTGTTTGTATTTTTTAAGATAAAAATATCATATTGAGTCTATTAAGATCTAGTTTGTTTAAATAGGTATCTAGATCTTTACCCCTATTTTTTGTTTTTTTATTTTTGAATTTTTTTACATGGCCATTTTTGTATCCTAACAGTAATGATAAAAGGAACACTTATAGATTTATATTTTTAAATATTTAATTTTTGTAATTTTTTATATACATATAGATATCTATAGATCTATACAGAGTTACCCGTTTGAAATAAACTTATAAATTCCTGCTTTTTCTTACAACAACATTTCCATATAGGAATTTTGTATGCAAATGAGCAACTTCCTATAATTTCCTACTTTTTTGGCTCAGGCTTCACACTTGTCTGATCATTTTTTGTAAATTTCCTATAACCTCCTACTTTGTTTCTGTCAGACTCCTAGTTTTTTTTTTTATAGTTTCCTATAAATTCCTAGTTTCTGTTGATCAGCCTGATGGCAGGTTTCTTATAATTTCCTATCATTTCCTAATTTCTTTATATCAGCCTGATGGCACGTTTCTTATAATTTCCTGTAATTTTCTATGACTTCCTACTTTTCTTTACATCAGGCTGATGGCACATTTTTTATAATTCCATAGTACAGTGAAACCTGTCTTGAGAGACCACTGAGACCACATATCTTTGTCAGAAGGACCTATATTTCAATATACCGGTAACTGAACCTGTCACCAGAGACCAACTAGCTGTCTTGGGACATCAGAGTTTGTGGCCAATGGGATGGTCTTTCAAGACGGGTTGGACTCTATCAGTATTTAATCAAACAAAATACAACGATGAACTTTGCTATAAATGCCTCGTGTATGACACCATCTGCATTTCTGCATGTTCTTAAAACTAGCAATTATAAAAATATCCTTCACCATTTCTAATAACAATTGATATAAAATTAACTGCTTCCTGTATACTTTGACCAGGTTGCTGTTGTATCAAATATACATTAAAACTAAACTGGGACATTCGTGGGACAATTATACCAATATCATGAATATATGTCAAACTATTTATTCAGTGTATTACAACTGTACTAATTTCATACAATTGGCATTTTGAACAAACCTTATAGTCAGTCAATCAAATAATCTATATGTACATATAAGGATATGCATTGGTATGACTTTGAAATATATTGTAGTATCCATTGTAGCATGATACAAGTGGAGCTAAATGCAGTTAATAGTACAGGAAAAAAGACTGAGAATAAAGCCTGCTGTTGATATGGTTGGTTCTTAATATGTATTATGCCATCCTGTTTAATACTTAATCATAATTATAATCTTTAACCCAAATCTTTAAGTACGTGGATTCATAACATGGTTTAAAATTATGACCTAATATATCAAAATTGTCATGGCAAACTTGATTTATTGGTGTGTTTTTTTCCGAATTTACACACCCCCTAAGAATCTCTCCAACATGGATCCCAGTAGAGTAGGCTCATGGAATAGCCTTTAACATTGAGCCAAATCTAAATTTTAATAAATAAAAAAAAAGCCATCCCATATGAGCTCTCTTCAATAGACTCTTTGAACATCCCAAACATTATAAAAACAACATATTATGTCTAGATATCACTTACCATACACTGATAAGCCTTAAACAGTCTCCAAGTGATACAAATAATGTTACACATTAAAAATCCATACTCCAATAAATTATAAGGCTTCTACCATATGAAGTTATATGTTTCATTGCATTAACTACAGGTAATAACTTAATGATAACTGATATATGACAATGAAGTGGCATTTATATATGACATTTACTTTCAGAGCAGGCAGAAGTTGAAGCATTTCAGAGGAGAGTGGGAAACGAAGAACTATCGGGTCTGCACTGGACAGTTATAAAAGTGAAGATTTTCAATGAGAAAAACAAACTGCTGAAAAAAATGTATGCCATGCACGAATCGTCTTCCATTAAGAAAGACAAATAAACATTACGATGGTGTCCTTTATTGGATCAAATAGATTAATTTCACAAGTGGGAAATTAATAATAGCAGTTATTTACCTGTATTTGTAGATCCCAATCAACATCACACAAAATGATTTGTAACAAGTCATGGCATATGTAGTCAATGAAATCCTTGGTGGAATTGTACTCTCTCTATTGCCTATGCTTTTCACAGCTTATAACAGTAGCAATTAATTGTGTGACTGCTATGAAAAATGCACAGTGTTGTGTAAACCCATACAAGTATAGAATTTTACACCATAAATTGTGAATTCAGTTTACTATGATGCCAAAAATGAGAAGTTGAAAAACGTTTTTCTATCACACTAATGTCGGAATAGATACTTAAGGTTTCATGTGTGGTGAAAATTCCTTGTTGTCTGATGATGTGAAGCTGCATGTTCCATACATTCGGTTAGATTTTCGTTAGACGTTGGCACACATTTGTTTCATGTTAGAATGTATTTTAATTTGCTGTACTATTTATTACTTATGCATTTTAATTACAGATTATATGTATGTAACACAAAATTCATGCATTTGTATACATGAGGTTGTTCTCACATACTGAATTCTGAAAAGTATGCAGTATAAAGTAATTAAAACACAAGGTCATTGTAAAATTTCAGTGTATGCCCTTTAGACTCTTTACCTTTACTCTTCTTTAAATGAGTAGATTCATTGTATATTGTAGTATTTATAATTGTGTTGGCAATGGTAGTTTTAGTTGTTTACACTCTGAGAATTTTTACATACATGTATTACAATAAAGATGGCGCATGAAAGCTCTATTGGGCACTATACATATAGCAAATCAAACAATTTTTAAATAGAAAGTAACAGCATATATAATTGCAGCAGCTTCTACAAATGGTTTTAAAACTCATAATTTATGTTACATGGTATAGAGAATTTGTGAGTCTGTGACAAAAATGATAAATTGTGTGCATGCTGCTATACATATATGTATATATATCATGTATACATGTATATATAAAAATAATCTTCTGAAATGGTGTTTTATTGTAAATGTTTAAAAGGTATTGTCCGTCAACAGTTAATATTATCATTGAACATATTACACATATCGTTATTATGTATATAATATTTGGTAATGGGAAATGCTTGTTGCTTACCAATATGACACATTCGTGTAGGAGCAGTTACCGGTACAGATTTAATGAAAGTGAAAGTTATTGGAGATCACATTGCAGAATCCGTTTTAAGGAATACATATCTTAATGTAAACCTTTAGTTCTGTAATTGTTATTAATGTTATTTGTTATGGTATTGAAATTAATGTTCCTTTTTGCATATATTCAAATGTAATTAAAACAATTTTAAATAGAACATATTTTCTGGGTTTTACCGGTATAAGAGGTTTTTTAAAAATGTCAATGATGCATCTAATGGACAGCAAATTGTTTAACTTTTTTGTCCATGTCTCTTATACAATGTGCATTATGAATTACCCTGTATATGGTGTATATATACAGTTCATTCAGGACGGTCCCTTCCATATTTTAAATGGAAACACATGGACAGATTTGAATATTGTTATACTGTACATGTATATTATTAATGGTATGTATAAATGTAGTTGTTGTTTATTATTATGAAATATTGAACTTCTGAGGAGTTTCTCTGTATGCATATCTTTCAATACAGAGATGTGCTAATAAAAGCTGTTGGAGAACATTTAGCAATGTAAGCAGTTTCGTAATAAGAGTGAAGACCTATGTGTATACCTGCAGTTGTTATAATTATCTTTAATTATTAAATTTTGTTTGCTATTTTGCTTACTTGCACACGTTATACATTTTTACATGTTACACAGTTCTATTTCATTCCAAATAAACTGTGCAAATGTATATTGTCTTGGTTTTTAATGACATACATTCAGACTGGGCTCAATTGCTGGTAGTTTTTCAGGGTATGGGCCTGGCTTGGGCCTGGGCCAGACTGTGTTATGAAAAAAAAATATTAGTATTAAATAAAACGGTGTTAATAAAGTTTAAAACATCACTGTGTTCTGCATCAAGTGAATTAGATATATGAACATAGCAGTGCAAAGTAAAGTAAATCTCTGTGATACTTTATTAACAAATTTCTTCTAACTTTGAGGTGTCTTAGCATCACATAATTCTAATTGCATGTCTATGTGGTTTGTTGGGCCTGAGGCACAATAAAATTATTTTCTACTAACTTATGATTGAAGTTGGGGAGGGACATATATCAGCTGTCCTTCTCCACCACTGCTACTATGCTATGTACCATTGCCAAATACAGAAAAATTATAATACACTGAACAAGCCGAGCAATGGATTTAAACCTACACAAAGTAAACTGATCCAGCAGAAACTCTGATCCAATGACAATAATGCACGGCCATACATGTGATCTAGACTAAATGTGGCGGGATAGTTAATTTAATTGGTGGAACGCCTGCCTCTCACGCTGAAGGTCCCGTGTTCTAATCCCTCATGAGCGGCAGAACAATGCAGAATGGAAAAGAGAGGCGGGGTTCACGTGTCATAACGCCCCCCCACAAGTCCTCTGTCCAGAGTGAGACGCTACAAAGCTGGATGGTGTATGTAGTTGTGATACATTGCGCTAGCGGTGATGACTAACAGGTGAGGCCGATAGATGTAGCCGATTCATGCAAGCCGCTTAATATTACAAGCAGCACAGAACATAAAACCACCCTCACACCCACACTTGGGTCTAACCGGGCCTGGGTCAACGGACATGGGCTGACAAATCAGGAAAACAAAGAAAATAAGTGTCTAGAATCTAACTCAAACGTCAACTTGGACTGGCCAGGACGTTGCATCACAAAGGGGGGGGGGGGGAGGTCATGAAGAAACTGTACCCGGATGAAGTAACCGGCCACATTCTCAAAGACGCAGACATCATCAGTCAGAGAAAGCTCACAAATGGTTTCTGTTTAATTGAAACAAGCATAGGTTTCATAAAACACTTGAAAGGAATGCGGTTTGGTTCCATCCCCTTTGAAACAGTATTGTGTTTCAAAAAATAACTAGTTGTTTTCAATGATATCTTATCATATAGTCTTGCACCTAAGCTTTTATTTTTCAGTTTATTCCGCATATTTATGATCATTGTGATGAAACAATGGGTTATTCCAAAAGTTTCTGTTGAATTGAGGGGAACTAATTTACAAATGGCAGTATTAAAGGTCAAAAAATTGTCTGTCTTTATCTAAGATTTTCAGCCTAATGCGAAACCAGGACTGACTTGATATTTGAATTGAATAAATGTTAAATTTACTTTAATTGAATAATACAAATATATTTCCAAAAGCATTTTCTGATGGGTATGTAAAATACAAATAAATTCACCCTATCAGCTATACTGCCACATAGAATAGGGATATGTGTGTAGCTACGAGCCATGGATTAAAGTGAGGACAGTGATATGCAAATATAACATTTACTGGATCATATATTGTTAAAATATTCTACAAAACTAACACTCAAGTTGCAAGATTCCACAATATCAGCACATACAATATATGGTGATTTGAAACACAATGCTATTTCAAAGGGATTAGAACCTAAACGTGTTCCTTTCAGGTGTTTCATGGAACCTATTTGTGTTTCAACTAGACGTAACTCATTTGTGTGCATTACCTGACTGATCATGGCGGTTGGAAGAGCCATACACGAGGCGGCCAAACTCAACATTTACAAAGAGGCTAAAGGAAAAGTCAGGAGTGCCATGCGGAGACTTGCACGTTTATGACTTTTGGCCAAAGGGACTGGGATTCGCAAGCTCTTCCTGATTGACAATTTCATGAGGCTTAAAGAGGCTATTCAGGATTTGTGCTTGATGGATGAAACCAAGCAGAAGTCTGGACTAGCTGTTAGCCTTTGTAATTTAATCACAAATATTCAGCCAACGAACTATGTGCATATTACAGGCTTGATAAAACAAGACAAGGAAACTGCAGGACAAATTGAGGAGTTTAGAAATGTATTTGAAACACGCTGCCTTTCAATCTTTGCAAAGGCTCAATATGCCCTTATGGAAAAGAGAAAGCGAGAGAACCGAAAGCCTGCGGCATTACCGGAGAAAAATGACCTTGAAATCCTCAGGAAGCAACTTTCGACGGAAATGGCAAAAATTGAGTCTATAAACGATACACGTGAGTTTGTACGACTGAGGAAACTAACCATGTCACGTCTCTTAGTCCTGAACTGTAGGCGTGGCTCAGAGCCCACAAGGGTGACAGTTGATGATTTGGGGGGACCAAACTCATGGATTTGGGGGGACCAAACTCATGGATAGGAACAGCAAGCCTATCGTCATCTGAAAAGGAAATGCTGAAGAAGTACTCAGTGACGTACTTGATGGGAAAAGATGTTGGACTGGCCCCAGTCTTACTAACTAGTGAATGCACCCGTGCTTACGAGTTGCTTGCCAGTATCAAATCGCGGCATAGAGCAGGCGTAAGTCCATAAAATGAGTTTCTGTTTCCTTGCACAGAAGGGTCTATGGATCCAGCAGTTGGCTACAATGAGTTGAGAGACATATGCCTGGAATTGAACATTCCTGTTGTGACGTCTACAGCTGTTCGACATCGTGCCGCAACATTATTCTGGAACGTGGATGGTGTTGATGAAACGCTTATCTCGGCCTTCATGGAACATATGGGTCACTCTTCTGCTATTGACAAGAATATGTATGCAGTCCCCCCGCTTATCTCGGCCTTCATGGAACATATGGGTCACTCTTTTGCTATTGACAAGAATGTGTATGCAGTCCCCCCAGCTGTCTGGGAGTTGGTGCATGTTGGTTCCTTGATGTCTAATTTTGATCAGGTATATACTAGATAGGCTCACCATCCTCATTATTCTCGTATAACAATCATAATTGTCTTTAAATTTACCACGTACTTAAACATTGTTAAATTTCACCCTCCACGAGGCCATGGATTACTCGTTGAGCCATTGGGAAGAATCCCATTAGTCTATTCATCATTTGCAGTTTCAGGCCACATTGCTATCTATTTCACAGTAGTCCTTTTATTTTACAACCCTCTATCTTAAGACCACCTTGATTATAAGACCGTTTGATTTGGTCCCAAAGGGCAATTTATGTGTTACATTACCTTTATTTTAATAACACCTACAATATAAGACCACACTTTCTTGGTCCTGTGGGTGGTCTTAAAATAGAGGGACCACTGTATCTGCATAGTTATTATAGGGGTCCATATTGTAAATTTCAATTGTGCAATCTTTTTGCAAAGTCAGAGCATCAGAACTTAAACTAATTGCTTTGATGAAAATTAAATGTGAATAATTGGACAGCATCTTATGACATAACTGATTACAGAAAGGACAAAAATAAGCCTATACATTCATTATTGTGTAACATTGTTCTACAAATTTTCGCGTTATATATATTTGACAACTATCCCGATAGAATGTCATTGCGTATTACATGCATCACACACACTTTCTAAATAATTATGACCTGAAAGCATATCTATATTTGTCAACCATTTTGGTGGTACATTTGTCAAACTTTACTTGCTTCATAAAAGCCTTTAAAATAAAATTTGCACCTTAAGCACAACATAATAACACATGCTATATACACTACATCAGTATCAAATGGCAAGCGTCAAGGTCCATAGACTCTTTATTTATTGTAATTTATGCTTAATATATATATATATATATATTATGTTACAATTGTTAATAATGTATTTAATATTATTGTAAACTAAAATTAAAGCGGTTTGTATCTCGTGCATGTTATAGGCTGTTTGAAATAAAAATTTATTCCCAAATGCCATTGTTTGAGAATTTACAATTGTAGGCATGAAAAGGCCTTTTGTGAATATAAATATATGGAAATACATATGGACCTTGAAATTATTTCAAATCGCTTTCGTTAAGCATGTTAACCTTATGGTAATCACTGCACATCAAGTGGCTTTATTACCAAATAAGTATATCTTAATTATAGCATTTACATTCAAACCGGCTCCAAGGAGCACCTGTATATGAAGACTACCTGATTATAGGGGCCAGATTTTGTTGGTCTTGATATACAAGTTTCACTTCCTCCAGGTTTATGCAAAAGCATATCTTTCTGCAATGCCCTAGTAGCCATTAGCCAGATTATTAACTTTCCCTAATACAGTATGGCAGGTTTACATTGACAACCATGTGTTGTTTTACACTTGTAGTTGGCATATGCAGACACCGGTGCCCTATGTATTGTCCCAAATAAACTGCTACCTGTCACCATGGCCACAATGATTCCCTTCCGGCCTACATACAACTTGCATAGAACAAGACATGTCCAAGTAGCATACAAATATGTTACCTATTGATACTGGTAGTAAGGATTTTGCTTACTTTGGAACAAAATTGAAACTACTATTTTTGTTCCAAAGTAAACAAATTCCTACTATCCATATTGATTCTTGGAACCATGAGCAACATCTGTCATGTTTACGTAATAACAAATATAGTTTAACCTAGACCGCTACATGTAAAGATGCCAAGATAGCACAGCTGTCACCTTGCAATTTCCCCAGTTATGCTGGCAGGCATAATCGGCCTCAACTAATAGCATATATATATATATGTATATATATACATGCACTTCATCCTAGACCCACATGTAAATTTAACCTAATAGCATATATGCCATGTTGCCCTAATAGAATAAATAAATGCATTTTATCCTGGGCCCACATGTTCTGTTGCCCTAATAGCATATATGCCAGGATGACCTGATACCACTTCATCCCATGCCCACATGTTTATTTGCACTAATAGAATATATGCTAGGTTTACCTAATAACATAAATATGGACTTTATATCCTAAGCCAACATGTTAAGTTACCCTAATAGCATATGTGCCAGGTTGTACTGGTAGCATGCCATGGCTGCCACCAAAAAATATATAAATACACTTTATCCTAGACCCACATGTTAAGTTTATGTACAATATATGTCCACTTTATTCAATGCCTACATATCAAGTTGCCCTAATAGCGTATATATACTAGGTTGATCTAATAGCATATATATGCACTGTATCCTTGGACCACATGTTGAGTTGCCCTAATAACGAACTAATAGCATGTATTTTATTTTCAAAACCAATATATTAACTTGCCCTAATAGCATATATGTATGGTTGCCCTAATAGAATATATGACATGTCCCTGTTACCCTCACTGCCATATAAACAGGCTGACATAATAGCATATATTGGTACATGTGTACACCTATGTAAGGTTGTCCTAATAACAAATATGTCCCATGTTGTCCTAATGACATATATGGCAGGTTGTCCTAATGACATATATATTATATGACAGGTTGCCCTAATAACATATATATGCCAGGTTGTCCTAATGACACATATGCCAGGTTGTCCTAATGACATATACAGTCAAACTTTTATATAAAGACTACCGTTGGGACCAAAGGAAAGTGGTCCTTATACGCAGATGATCTTTAAACACAGGTTGCATGCTCGGGACATGCCATTACTTTTACGCATTACTAAATACTCACAAAAGGACACTGCACTTCGGAGTCATTCTCTGTTTTATAAATGTATATATGTTTATAAGACACATTTCTGTTTAAACGTTTTACTACTACAACATGTACAATTGAACATCTCTTTGCAATATCGCCGATATGGTATTGACCTGAACTTAAAAATATGTTTAAAACACACATTTCTGTTTAAAAGTTTTACTACTACAACATGTACAATTGAACATCTCTTTACAATATCACCGATATAGTATTGACCTGAACTTAAAAATCACATAAATATATATATATTTATGTGACTTTTATATATGAACTAAATGTCTCTATCATGTCTACAATATAATTAAACTCTGCCAGCTCTGCTGGGCGGGGTTTATTGCGATGCCCATGTGCGTCTGCGTGTGTGTGTGTGTGTCTGTGCGTGTGTGTGTTAGGAAGATATATCAAAAACTATTTAACCAATCAACCTCATTTTAGTGGGAGCCTTCCCTGTGACCCAGGGATGAAGTGAGTAGATTTTGAGATAAATCGCCCCGGTGGAAGGGTGGGTGGGGGGAAGTCTAAATCTGGCCCTAATGATAAGAGATAGGAGAAAAAATTTTGAGCGGCTATAACTACTAAACGGTGAGAGATAGACATGTAGTTACTATTAGACACTAACAGGGAGTCATATATGGGGAGTTAAATGGCACCATCAGATTTGACCTTGAATGACCTTGAAAGGTCAAACTCAAGATCAGTTAGATTTCAAAGCGTCATATCTCGCAAAGGAGCCAAGTTAGGCCCTATGTTACTATTAACCATCAA
>JAAUYG010182884.1_pt1 | contig 17427 bp, 22 predicted proteins | sample 7278091 | NCBI WGS metagenome assembly JAAUYG01 (sample SAMN14350201, study PRJNA611818) | marine sediment metagenome | isolation source: surface marine sediment (0.6m) | place: French Polynesia: Moorea | collected 2018-08
AGGACACCCCGTTTGGGGGCATTCCACGAATTTCACGTGTTCTGCACAACTTATACATTTGTTAGGTCTTGGCACCTGAACCAGAATCAAACACTGGGTTTCCTTTTTTGTACAGCTTTTTAGAATTGTTGTGTTTGGCTATTGGCTGCATCTACACTTGACAGTCACTCACACAAAGACATGTGTCTTTATACATGTACAAGCACAAAAAGCAGAGTTTACCATTGGTGGTGAAATATACTTTTCCAAGTTTCCACGTTGGTTTGTCTTGGAGATGTGAAGAGCAATCGTCGCGAAGCCAGAATTTGAACTAAAATTTGTGTCAGTTTAGTGTCCATTGTTTTCTGGACCTCACTGTTTCTGCTCCAGGTGTACATTTATTGTTTACTTGAAAGATACGCGTGAGACTAACAACAAAAATGGACATGTGTTCATCTCCAGATCTTTGGTGTGCTCCTGGAAAAACTTCTTCTCTGTCAGGAAATAACTAATCCTCAGGCAGTTGCAGATCTTTGGTTGCAGACTTTGTTGTTCCTTTGTATTAAACTGCAATCTGGTGGACTCTTTTCTCTCGCTACAAATATTCCTCTGGAGGAAGCAAACGATCCAAGTTGAATTCCTCAACTTCACAACCAGCTTTCTTGTTTCTTCCGTTTTTCATTTCCTTTTTTGAAAATTCCACCATGTTTGGGACAAGCAAGAATTCATACAACAGCTTCACCCTTTGAAGGGGAGGCTTTCTCGTCTCTGATTATGTTGACATCTTGTTTCTTGGACACATTGTGTCTCAGTTCTTTGGGTAAGGATCTGGTCCAACTTTCTATTTCTTCTATTGTGTCTGGCAGTGGTCGATTCAGAGTCTCGGGCAGCAGGAGTACCATCAAACCCGTAGTTATGGAGACGGTGGCGAACACAACGCCTGGAACCCACGGGATAATTTTAGCCTAAAAAACAACGAACAATAGCCAGTTATACAAAATGTTTCTTTCCGTTTGATGAACGTACAAAAGCTTCAGAAAAACTTACAATGTATGAAGAAAATGGGGCCAGAGTTGTAGCTGCTCGTCCAACAACAGAGGCCAGACCAAACCCGAGGTTCCTTGAGAAAAAAATAGTTCAGCAGGTCACCACTTAAATCACATTTTGGGCTTTGATTATGTGGAGCTGAATAAATAGTTTTCGCAATCGAAGACAATTTGTACCTTAAGTTGGTGGGATAAATTTCTGGAGCATAAAGAACCACCGTTCCAAAAGCAAACGTCATGGAAAACTTCCCAATGTTCGTCAGAGTGATAGTCAAAGGAATGAGATTGATTCCTGATTCTGAAAAGATGGTACCTGGTTTGTTACCTTGTAACCTCTAGATCTAATCAAGAAAATACATTTACCTTGCCCTTCCATGCATGATTGCTTTTTTGTTATTTTTTTACTTTTTTCCTGGGAAAACTGACCAGCACAGCGCAGAAGTATTCACGCAAAAGAGTTTGCCGTGGGAGCACGGAAACATGACAACGAAAACAAAATGCTGCACACCTTGCAATCATAAATCAATCAGTCCTGCAAATCAATCGTTGGGCCATATTCAAGAAATTAAGCTCGGGCAATGTGACAAAATGCATGATTGGTCATAAAAATTTGCCCTTTGATAAGGTTTTTGTCTGCATGGGACACAGTTCCACAGTTCCATTGGAGAAACAGAAGAAATTCAAAGTTGCCAAGCTGCAGCCAAAAGAGGACATCTCACGACCTTGGTGGCAATCAAGGAATAACACACTGGATGCAAATATGGAAATAAGGCCCAGTCATTTTCCTGAAACGGGATTTTGCATGCTGGCAAAACATCCACCTTTCACTGAATCAGCTTCCTTTCGTTGACAACAGGTGGATGCAAATTTCTGTAGGTCCACCAAGTTGGCAAGTGAGAAAAAATATCTCACAGCCAAACAGAGTGCATCTTTCAGCACAAATAGGCTATATATATATACAGAATGGGATGGGCCATTGGGGTGCCAATTGGAATTTGGGTAACCCTCCAAAACCTGGACAGACTGGCAAAGGTCCTGGATTTGCCCTTGTTGTTAGCATTGTCCAAGAGACCCAGTTCAGTTACGCTTTCAATGCCAAGCCTCTCACAAACACAGACAAACAAGAGAGCGGAACAGGCAATTGCTGTACCTCTGTCAGACTGAGCTATCTTACCTGTTTCTTCCGGAATAAAAATGTTGATGAACAAGACAATGCCTGCAACGCAGTGGAAGATGCACAGTGGCCATCTGCGACCCCATCTGAAAGAAATAGGAATGGAGAGGTTCTGTTTGTTTCAGCAAAGAATTGAAGTGCAAGGTGGACAATTGTACCCTTGTTTGTTGCAGAACTTACTTTTGCAGAACAAAGATGGTAGCCATATAGGCAGGAGCCTCTACTGCTCCTGAGATGAAGAAATTTACATATTTGTCTCCTGCTAAAGTTGACGTGCTCAACGACAGTCCGTAGTACACGATTCCACTGGCAAACCTGTCATTGGATACGCATGGTGTTGAAAACAGAACAATCAGTCGACACACACTAACCCAGTGTTGCGCTGCCACCCTCACCTCATGCAATCATATGGAAACCTTAGACAGCATTCTTGCCATTTCTTCTCAGAGTGACTGAAGACGATGCAGAACAATCTCAAGCATTTTCCATCATCTCCAAAATTGTAAGAAGAAATTTCTGGTTGGAGTCATCTCAACTTTAGACCTTATTGGGATGGCATGGAGGGATCCCATCACTGGGTCCATTTTGCGTTCAGTAACGTCTTTCATCTCGAAAATCAGCCCTGCATGGGAATCAAATTCCTGAGCGCCAGACTCACCACAGAGAACACATCACCACAGCGTAAAGCAGCAACTTTCTGGAGCGCACGATGTCCAGACAGCCATATTCGATTCTGTCTGATTTTCTGGTTTTCTGCTGCTTGGATCCACCCAGTCTGTGGAGCAGGTTGCGCAGTCGGCCCTTGAGTCCAGGCTGCGGTTCTTCGGTGACTGATGTTCTCTTGCCGTTCATCAGACTCGTGCTGCAACCATCCTCACGCTGGTCTTCTTTGTCATCTTCCACGTTTGTTTCTGCAGGAGACGCAAAGCAAATTTCATTCATTTTTTTCACACCAGGAAACACGTTTTGTCGAAGCAGAAGATCCAATTGAGAAATGATCGCATCTCCAACAGAAATATCAGGTGACAGAAGTTTTATCTCTGCTTTCAAGTTCTCGCAAGTCTCTGAAATGTACGCACCGACGGAGGCGCTCGGTTTCTCGTCGTCCTGACGCTTGAGAATCACTTCCGGGAAGTGCACCCCGGAAGCCCGACCGGCCTCTCTCAGAATCTTCTCCGCATCTGCCTCTCGTCCGTTAGCAGCCAACCAGGGAATGCTTTCAGGCATAAGCCTTGAACAATACAAAGATCTCAGTTTTAGGTTTTCAACGAAAATTTAGCGCTTCCAAAGGCGCAATGATTTCGCGGACAAGGGTCGTTTGGCACGCTTTGTGAATCCCTTTCCTGTGACCTTACACTTTTTTTTCCTCTCGTGCATCGTTTTGATTCTTAGAGTTTGGTCGTATCTCCTGCGAGTTATATTCAGAAACAAGTCAAAATTCCTTTTTTAAGCGGAATTTGCGAAAAGTAACCATGCCTGTGTTTCAGAGGCAGAAGGCCATTGTCAAAACAATCCCAAAGGCATTTTCACAACGTGAAAAAAGGAATTTCCAGCACCATCAGCATTCAGTTGTCTCTGCCTTTAATCGCCTTCTTTTATTGAGTTTCTCATAAACAGGCAAGATAAAGTCGACAATTGACTTACCAAATGAGTGCCAGAGTAATAACAGGAGGTATTGTAACTGCCATTTGTAAGTGTCTCCAATTTCGGATGAAATAAGCAATTCCAGCCAACGTCATCCAGCTACTTGCCCAGAATAATTCCAGGGTGGTGCCGGCAAACGTTCTCTGTTGAGCCGGAAACAGTTCACAAGCCATGACGATCCCTGTCAAACCAGCTCCCTACAGATTGTGAGATCAGTTAAAAATGAAAGCCCACCTTGGATGTTTGTCGTTTTGGAGGAATTATTTGCTCAGCATGCTGAGAGAATATTTTTGTTTTGCGCAGTTGTGGAACCGGTGTATTTTATTTTCAACGCAAACATTTTGGGGGCATTTGTATGTGTATATTGTATTTTATGCTTGTTTTTTTCTGTGAATGTACAAAAGAAAACAAAATCGGTGCTGGCTGCAACATCTTAGTGTATGTCAGGGGTGTTCGTCTGTCTTCAAGGAGTTGTACTTGTTCGCTTTACCTCTCTGACAGCTCCAAGGATAAATCTCATGATGATGAATGTGGTGTAATTGGGAGCAAACGCTATGACGAGTCCAATAGGTATCATGGCGTACTGACAGCCCAGATGAACAGGTTTTCTTCCAATGTGGTCGGCGAGAGTTGTGAAGAGCACCGCCCCAACACAAACCCCCAGCGCGAACAGAGACTGGGACAATTCCGACAGGTAGTTGTCCTCGCAGACCAAGTCCCACTGCCAAAGAGAAATTAGTGGAGTGAACACGTTTTTGTTTTCCAGACTTCAGAAATACGCACCCTTGATTTCAGAACTGAAAGGTCCATTCACACCAGCCATGCATGCACGAATTTTCTGCTGAATTGCATGGCAATTCGTCCATTCAATTCGGGATGAAGGGACGAATGGACGAATTGCAATTCGCGGCCGATGTGAAACGCCCAAAACCAGATGAAGCATTTCGAATGGGTGCTGTGGAAATCTATTTAATGGAAAAAAACGAGAGCTAAGGTCCAGTGCCAGGTATCAATAAGTAGCTGGAGCGCAGGGAAAACTCAGAATAGGCACAAGAGTTATTCAGTGACCCAACTGGAATGAATGAACTCCACTTCAGTGATAAGCCCATCACCTCTTTATGTCCAGAAGCTACATTGACAATTAGGACTTTATCACTTTCTCTGTATTGTCGCATGGAATGGAGTGATTCCCCATTTACCTTCTGATTGATGAGTCTCAAGACCAAATAGCTTCTATGGATCATAAAGTGGAAGATAACAGGTTAATAGTTTTTTTTACATTCACTGAGCACTAAGCTTTTCGTGATTTCAGTTCCACTATAATTTTCGCGCACAATAGAAACTTGTGCATGGGATGTAAAAACGAAAACGATAGTGGGCTCTTCAGTTATTTTCTCTGCATGGGCATGTCACTGGAGGACTTGCTGACTATTCTCATTTCAAGGGGTGCCTCGCAACGTCTGTTTCCGCGTGAGTTGAATCTGTGGATGGTAATCTGTTAAAAAGTCAATTTTTAAAGCAATTTTCCTTCCTATCCCCGGGATGAAGCCGTCTTTATGAACAAATGAAAAACAACTTCTGCAGCAAAAGATTTATATACCTCTGTAACAATTGTAGAATCAAACTCGGGTTTGTAGTACCATCCATTGTCACATGGCATTGTGGAGTTGTCCACAGATATGTTGACGTATCTGGAACACTTCGAAAGTTCTTCCTTGCCATCATAATTTGCTTCCGTTGGTATGTACTGGCTGATGTTTTCCTCTGGAACTCCGGGGATGTGGCAGTGATGATCTGGTTCCCAGCCTGCCAAAACACAGAACAAGTGTCATCCCTGATTTGATTGACCATGCAGATGTGGTACCGCTCCGTGAGCTTCGTCCTCCCAATACACAATCGCCAGAAAAAATGAAACAGGAACGGAATCAAACCAGCAGAGCGCAGACAACAAGGACAGCATAAATGCGCAGTGAAAAGATATCAACCATGCAAGTCTGACCCAGACTGGATTCAGGTTAGAAGTTATATAAAATTGAAGGGCAAAATAACTGAGAAAAACAGCTGTTCTGTAAAGATGTCCATGCATCTCTGGGTGAGGTAACTTCACAGTCTTTCTTTGATGTCCTGTCTTTGGCCGCTTCTGGCCACATTGTCACTGCAGTGCAAAAGGGAATGGTGGTCACGAAGTGGTGGGAGTTTGTTGCCATTCTTGCGGTATTCACGGAACAGACATACTTCGTGCTGAAAAAACTCTTTTCTTCCTTTCCATTGCAAGTGTGGTTTCCTTAATGGATATCCCCACAGTTTTACACCACGAACATTTGCAAAAGTACCAATATCTAGCTATGTACATGTACATTGTTGGAAGCGAAAGCAGAAAGGCCTGGTTTTGTCTGTGAAACGAAGTAATGCCAGTCCTGATGTTGAACACGTTTATGTTTCACGGCGCAGAAAACGTTGATAGCTCCAGCAATGCGAGCAAAATTATCCAAATGAAATAACAGCTTTTTTGTTGTGGGCAAAACGCAGTGGGTACATCCTTGCAGGAAAAGCGATCTTTTCAAGGCACTTTAACAAAACACACATCTCCTTCGCACTCAGTGATAAAGTGAAAACATCTTCCACTGAATTGCATGGAATGCAGCAAGCGTTCGTGCAAAAACTCGACTAGAATCGACACAAGAGTGTGGAGGCCGTGAAGCAACCCGCAGCCTCACACAACCTCCTTCGCTGAAGCCCACACACTCCCGCACATTCCAGCTGACTGTTCCCTTCCTTTCTAGCAAGGGCTTCTCTTTCCCCAACGTCTCACCCCACCTGGCAAGACTAAGTTCTTTGGAAACATTTGAAAGAAAAGGAGGAACAAGAAGATCCAGAAGTATGTCAGGTTTGTGTGGCTCGTTGCTTGTTGCTTGTGTGTGCAATGGTTGCCGTGTTGTCAAAGAAAATGCATGCATTCAAAAGCTATGTTGGCAGAATGAAAAAAAGGTTTATGGTCCTTCAGAGTTTCCAGATGGGTGTGGATTTTTTCTGTTGTTTGAAAGGAAACCCACACGGGGAGACATGACCACCAAAGAATGGCATTCGCCATGATCTTTTTTCTCCATATTGCATTAATGTGACTTACTTCAGTGATCCCTAGATCAATACATACCTTTTCATTTAACAACCAAAACTGTTCTGCGCAGATGACCACGAGTAGCCCATCAAACAATAGGAAATGGCAGTCTCATTAGTTGCTTGCTACCATTCTGAGCACAACAATTTAGCAATAATTTGAATGTGTCAAAGGAAGAAATTGAGTCACTTGTCAAGTTGCAAGTGAAATATGACCGACTTAATATCGATCACGATTCCTTCTAACAGCTTTGTCAAACAAATGAGGCTCAAAGTTATCATAATAGCTTCAGAGAAATCATAAAGGCAAGGAAACTGCAATTCAATCCGTTTTGCATACCTTGCTCGGAAAATGGGCTTTTCGTCATTTCCACTCACGTCTACGGAAAGGAATTATTTTCCTCTCAATCTGCTTCTTTGCTTTGTTGTTGGTGAAAACAATACCAATGAGCATTTTTCGAATATATTTGCCGCAAAAACTCCAAATAGGCCTGGCAACGGAAGTTGCTATTTCAGTAAACTTTGTTTGCCTTCTCAGAGGAAAAGACCCAGTCCTCTTGCTTTGTTTTCAGGAAAAACAACAGAGAAGTTAGCACTCGAGGAAAGTGAGACAAACACACACACACGCATGCGCGGGTTGTTTCTGTCGCTGTTTATTTGTGTGTGTGTGTGTTGGACTTATCCAAACTTCCTTGTTGGAACCATTAAACATAGAAAGATTCTTCAGGCAAAGGTGACAGTCTCCAAACTTGGGAATCATACACAAATGGCACATTTGAAGCATCAGTACGAAAGAGGTCACTACAGAATGTGTTTGCCCCAGACAAGCAAAGCAGCTGTAGGTGAACTGAACTTGCAAAACTTCCAGTGATGGAAAACTGTCCAGATTTGATCAAACGTTTTGGATTTTTCATGAACATTTTTCACTCGTTTTCGTTCCAAAGGAGTTCACACACTCCTTGGTAGAACATTGAGACCTTTCACATGAATGGGTGGAAACATGGGAAAAACTGACAATGTCAGGGCGTGAAAGTTCTGTTATGTGGTAGGTCAATGTAAAAGCCACTGAGTGAGGGTTTTTTTTGCTTTTCTCGTTTTCAAGAACGAGGAAGAAACACTTTGAAGTCCTGTCAAAGTAGGTTCCAAACAAAAACTCAAGTGTTTTGGCATTCTCAGTGCTCATTCTCAGCCTGATTAAGAACAAAGATTTTTTCGGAAACTAAGAGCTTGTGTTTCTCTTGCAGAGAACAACTAAGACACACGAATTTTTGTTTGAGGGCCTCCAAAACTGTAGCAACTTCCAATCTTCTGACCGCGCAATACTGCCCAGTCCAACAAGATTCAGAACAAGTCTGCTTTGTGCTGAAATACGTGCCGGAATGGTTCAGCGTCCATGTATAGAAAAGCAAAGACCTGGGAAAGGGAACTTGTAAGAACTGCACGCACGGGCTGAGAGACCTGTACTCCTGGAACTTGGGGGTGCCGTTGTCATTGGCCTCGGCCGACCCTCTTTTGTGTGCCGCTTGGACCGTCCCCCGGTTTGACATCACGTTCAAACAGTTCTCCGTCTCAAGTCATGGCAAGAAAATGAAGAAAAAACTGACATTACTTACCTGTGAAAACAATAACCATCATGTGCCAACATCCAGACACGGTTACACTGAGACATGTCAGCACATATTTACACATCTGCCATCTGTTAAACTTCCCCAGGTGAGTGAGAGCCTCGTCCACATCCATTATTTTGGGTTGCGCTTTAGGAAGAACTCAGACACAAGAACCCCAAGGAGAAGAAAAATGTCCTGGAAATCACGCTAAAATAGCGGCTCTGTCCCAAGAATTTGAAAACAGAACTTGCAGGATGCGGAACATTTTCCATGCACCAATGCGGAGGACCACGCGCACGACTGAGTGGCGGCGTCGCAAAGCGAAGGTGCGCCTTTGGAGCTGCACTGTGTTTTTTGCTTTGCATGTCCAGGACAATCAACCTGCTCGGGCATCAGGCAGTTCCTCTCGGTGAGAGGAAATACGCTAAATGAGTCAGTCAATCTCTTGCATTAGAATGTAACCAGTGCCATAATATCACCATTTAGTAAAGCACTTATCAGTCCCCGTTGCCTTCCTAACCTAATCAGAAATGTATCGACAAATCAAGCCTTCTCACATTTATGTCGCTTTATTGAATCATTAAGTGCTACTCTGGAAAAAGAGTGCCGTACTAGGTCCAGGGTAAACTGATTGTGATATTTATATGTTTTGCACAACACCATTTGCAACCAACTCAACAGGGCCATCTTTGTTTTGCTTAAATTTTCCTGCCTTTCCGAGTTACATGCATAACATCTGCCAACGTCTTTTCCTTCACCCTATACCGCCAGAGCAGATGTGTCTCTGATTGTACTGTTGGGCCGTTTTCTATTTCGCATGATCAGATGAGCCAAACAGAAGAGTCAGATGGCTCCAGACCAACAATTCAAACCTTTTCAGAAAGAGGAAATTCATTGTGTTTCGCTGTGAAATATATCCTGCAGTGTGGAAGCAACAAGCCACAAGCCACAAGAAATGCTCACAGTTGTCTTGCTTGCCACAGTCTGTGCATGGTGAAATAGACCGAAAGAGAAGACACATCTGAGTACGGCGTGTGCTGCGTTTACGAAGGCTTTCCACACTGAAACAAGTTTCTAGAGGGAGTTTGTTTTCTTCAATGCAGCACGAAGAAAACTGGGACCTGGAACGACACAGGGCTCCCTGCATTTTATTCGGTCTGACAGCTGCTTGCAGACTCGACTGTCGGGAAGTGGCATGTTCTGCTCCAGAATGATTTTGCCCCTCTGGGTGGACTTTGGGTTGCATCCTGTGTATTGACCATGCAAACATGTATTGCCTCTTCCTCTTTCAAAATGACCTTTCCTTTTGTTTGCACTTTTCCCAAAACGAAAAAAGAACGCCTGTGCAGCACATGAATATTCTCACCACAACATGCATTCGTTAGCCCATCACGCTGGAGGCAAATTGTTGTTAAGAATCACAGGACTTGTTACACACGTTTGTTATTCATCATAATGTGGCCCAGTTATTTTCACAATGGTAAGAAGACTCATTGTCGCGAAACGACAACGGCAAGATGTAGGAATATTGTGCTTCATACTCCTGGTCTTTCCATTCTGTAAGAACAAACAGGGATAGCCTGTGATTTTGATGCATTTTTCACCTCCAAAGTTGTCAGTTTGCTTTGAAAATTGTTTTGCAGTTGCAGTTCAATTCCATGAATGGACACAAGAGCCCAAGTCACATTTCCGGATTCGTCAGAACCGTGGACGTAACTGCGGAAGGCTGTGCTTTTGCTACAACGGGAACGAGACAAGTTTAACAGCTCTGGTGTCTTATCCTGGGTCTGGAAATACTTGGCTCAGGCATCTATTGCAGCAAGCGACGGGTAAAAGTTCTTTTTCCCTTGCGGTAGCAATGCATAGTTTGGAATCGAAGTGCAACAATCAACAAGTGAAAGACATAACCCTGCTTGACACTTTGTGGATATCCCGTTTCTTGTTTTCAGACATCCCGTTTCTTGTTTTCAGGTTTTTACACTGGCAGTTCCTATCTTGACGCAGAGCTCAAGGAAAATGGGTTTCTTGGTGAAGGAGTCGTCAATTCATCAGTTCTTACCATCAAGAGTCACTTTCCATACATCACAGACAACCAGCAATTCCTACCCTCAAAGGTGATTCTGCTTGTGCGAAAACCAATTGATGCCTTCATTGCTGAATTCTACAGAGCGTTAACAGAGAATCACACAGGTGTTGTGGAGTTAAAACCGGACATGATAAACAGGACAACCTGGAACACCTACGTCCACACTAACTTGACAGGATGGCACATTCTTCACAAATTCTGGTTGGGAAGGCAGAATGTTGCCTTTCATTTTGTCCATTTTGAAAATCTGAAAAAAGACTTCGCAAATGAATTAAAGAAGGTCCTTGCCTTTTTGGATTTTAAGCCCTCTATGGTCAACATGAAATGTGTCTTGAAAAATAAGGACGGGTCTTTCAAACGGAAAACATTGGACAGGCACCACAGGAGAATGTTACTGCAACTTCTTGACAAGAAAACCAAACTAAGACTGGCGCACGTTTATTCTGGCATTGTCGGAATCATCAACACCAAGAGATTTCTCCGGAAAGAAAGCTAACTCTCTCTCTCTCTCTTTTGTCTTTTTGGGACATTTCACAAGAGTTGTGATTAAAATTAATCATCCATTTACATCACCCAATGTCAAAGTGTGCTTCCTTTAGTTGAGTGTAAAAATTCATTGACAAGGACACCAGTGGAATGAACAGTGCTCTGATGCTGATTTTCAGGTACAGCCCTTCTGCTGCACCAAAGACACTCGACAGGAGGGGCCATCTGACCCCAAATTTTCATAGAAGAGTCTGCTGTTGTTTTGTTTTCATTGGTGAAAGTGATGGAAAGCCCCTCAGCTCAGGGAGGCACTTCAGAGCACTTTCCAACACTAGAAGACGGTGTGAAAATATCTTGAATTTGGGTTTGACTTCACTTCGTCACACGTTCTCGCACTGCCAAATGTAGCTCAAGGTATGAAGAGCTCCACTGAACCGTGCCCAAAATTGTCAACCCAGAATAAAGATGTCATTTAAGAGCATGCCAGAAGGGAAACGTCTGATAAAATTTTTGGCAGACAAACAGGTACAATGTATTTCTGTTTGGGACTATAGATGTGCCACAAATTATGTCTGTGATATCTATCTAACCTGACACAAATGGGCAAGCACCCACTCAATCAGTACAAAACAAAATGCAAATGGAAGTCGACTGATAATCAGTTTGTGAGAAGCAATACGGCGCACACACACATGAATTTCAAATTCATTGCACGACTTTTCTGCGCTTTGTGCAGTCTTGCTGGACTTCTAACTGCTCTTCTTGCCAAGTTCAACGTGGTAAGTGAACACGAAATTTGTCACATTCTTGCCAGATTCCAGCTAGCAATCATTGATTCAGAGGCATTGACCTTCCAACAAAATCCCACATTGAAACCAACATTGACTGTGAACATTGTTTCATCGTTTCTGTTTTCCAAGACCTTTTCCTTTTCCACCAGCCCACGAATGTTTGATGTGTCAATGATTCAACATCAACAACAGGCTACAGTCCTCAAACTGTCACCCACAGGACTGCCACCTCCTATTGCCACCACCACTCTTTGAGAACATGTATCACAAAAGGACCTCACCCAACACTTCCCCACCCCACTCTGAATGTAACACCTGTTAGGACGGCAAAAAGCCCCATTTTTCCAAATCCAGCTTGAGTCTTCTTTGCCCATGACAAGACCTGAACTTGCTTGCCTCCAGAGTCCTGTTGGGATTGGAGGAAGTTCAGTGACGTCAACAAATGTTTTGCTTTCTTTTCAGATAACAGCACACGGTACGACAAAAAAGAATATCGAAGCAGATGGCAAAACACAAATTTTGAAGAGTAACCCATAACCCACGCACTTTGACAGTTTGTTGTTTCAACCACCATGAAATTTTTGACAAATCCCCAATCACAAGCTGAATGGTGAACAGGATGGGTTATTTTTGGTTCCACCACAAGAAGTGTGTCATGTTCCCTCTAAAGTTCCCCATGCAGATGCCGCGGTAAATTTAATCGCTTAGAAGGTGGAAATGCCCAGCTCTGGGACCCCAAACCCCCCAGGGATCCCTGAAGAATGTCAGTTTCTGTGGATCAAAGGAGTCTTAGATGAGGGGTCAATCAAAACACCTTCAGCGAGCGGTGTGAGGGCACCCCTCACTCTCATAACCCCCTCCTCCCCATAAACATCCGGTCTTGTCCCGGGCAAGTGGAAGGTTGTATGTAACCAGAACCCTCAATGCATCAACTTGGAATTCCTTTTCAGGAATCATGAACAGAGACAAAATGACCCAGGTTGATAACAACAAAAGAACTGTGAAGATCTTCAGCCAGGAGTCAAAGTTTGCCGAGAATTTAACGCAGTACTCCGAATCCAAAAAGGAAAAGGTGCGAGTGCGTTTGCACTTGGACTCGCAGAGCCTATCAGATGTTCTTGTCCCGAAGAATACACATGTACATCCAGCCAAGTTACCGAACCCCAGACTCACGGACGAAGAAAAATCCATCACGAGTTCAACTGAAGATTTGCAGCACGAAAGACAGAAAACACTGAAGACAGTTTGTGACAAATACCCACACCTCAAAAGGCTTCCTTCCTATGAACGAATGGATTACGTACTCGCTGATACAGACAACCATGTCTTGTACGGGATGATTCCGAAGGTAAATTGTCGAAAAAAAAGCACAAAAGTTGCAACAATTGCGTGTCATATAGCCATGCAGCTGCAGAAACAATGTTCCTGTGGCTGTCAGACTCTCGGTTTACGAGGGAACAAAATCTCATTCCGCCTGAAATTGACCGGTTTAAATGCCCATGCACCAACAGGACGGATATGCCGGACGCAGAAAGTCCATGCACGTCAACAGCATTTTGTTTTGAGCTCTTGTTTTACATTTTGCAGGCAGCATCAACCACGTGGATCCAGCTTATGGTCATTTACTCTGGCAAATTCATTGACTTGAACACATCCTTTGACAAGATCAACTACAGACGTGAAGACATAGTCAAGTACAGCTTATTGTACCTTGACTCAATGAACTCAGCCGCTCGGCTTAACTCCATTGCCAGCTTCTACTCCTGGGTATTCACCAGAAATCCCTTCGAGAGGTATACATTTGTTCAAAGTCACACCAAGTGTGTACATGAGTTCCACCGTCTTGCTATGAAAACTGGGGTTTTTTGGGGAACATTCAGTTTTTACCACCAGAAACAATGGGAAAGAAATGGATCTGAACAAAGAACCCTTTTTCAGAATCATTTTACTGCAACCACTGTGTCACCGTGCATTTTTCAGTTTCTTTTCCAAAACCTCAAGGAGATGACCTGACCCGTCTTGCAGGTTCTGGATTGACCAAACCATGTTAACTCTTCTTGTAGCCTAGACACATGGAATGATTTTTGCGTGTCTAACACAAGGCGAATGGACTAATGTGCAATCAATGAATTCTCATTTTACGCCATGCATGCAGTTGAAAAGCATGTATGGATGGGTTTCCTGTTCTTGACCTCAAGACAAGGAAAAATGAGAGTTGAAAAGTAGAGTTGCAACCTGTGCTTTGTGGAAACGCAATACCTTTGCCTTTTGTACACACACAAATGTGTTTCAGGTTGGTGTCGGCGTTCAGGGACAAATTAAATCCGGGTCAGGCGTGGTATCATGAGCGGTATGGGCGCGAAATCGCGTCCATGGTGCGAGACGGTGGCGTGCGAAACAGTCGCAGCGATGACATCTCATTCCCGGAGTTCATCAAATATCTTCTGCAAAAAGGACGCATGAAACAGTTTTTTGACGAACATTGGAGGCCAATGTATCAGCTGTCGTTTCCTTGTGTTGTCAAATATGATTACATTGGTAAACTGCAAACACTGCAGGAAGACGTGAAGGAAGTTTTGAAAAAAGCGTACGGTCTGACCTCAGTGGATGATTCTCCATTCAGGAACACGCAGATGAAAACGAACAAGTCCATATTGGCTTCATTCTACAAGGAAATACCTGATGATCAAATTGAGCAGCTGCGCAAACTTTACCAATTGGATTTTGAGTTGTTTGGTTACACTTCTGAGCTTCCAAGCTGACCCAAGCAGGACAAAAAGAATTGAGGTTCCACTATTTAGGCGCGAGTCCCGGCAACGTAACATGTTCTCAAGTTTATTTGCCACAAGCCTCTCATGAACAGACAACATGCACCAGATGGAAATTACGACCGGCGAATTCCGCATTTTTGGTCTGAGTTTGTGGCGGTGATCTACAAAGAGGGTTCCGGACCTTTGAGACCAGTCCCCTCCAGCTTCCCGTCCAGGTCCTGTTCCGGTGCTATTTTTCTGCATTTCACGTTTTTGCTTTTGTTGAATCGTTTCTTTAATAAACAAAAATGTGTGCAAGAAACAACGGTTGGTCAAGCTCCAGGGATGATTGGACGCCAATTATGCTACGACTGTCAGACAATTATCGCAGGATATGAGTGCAAGGCGCTCGTAAGTACAGATTACCTGACATGAGCAGCTGAACAATGACTTTTAGAACGGTAAGACCAATGCACAACACAAGAAGAACTTCTTTCTGTGTTTTAGGGGCTCAAATGAAGGCCTCTATGCCATTTGAGGATCTCTCCCCCCAACCTGTGTGACCCCTCTTCAGATGAAAGAAAAGAACAACCAAAGTCAAGCCAAACCCTTCTTCCACTGATGATATGGCACACTCCTCTTGCCTGAATGTGACACTCCCACTGTGTGTCACTCTCCCCTGGAAATGCCCCTTCGTTGTGCGCAACCAAAAAGGCAACTTGACCAAAAAACAAGTCTTTTCCTAATTTTCACTGGAGTTCATTCCACATTGACTTTTTGTCTGTTTTACCTGCAGCAGACTTTTGACCCATGCAGTTGACCCGAATGTCAACACACCAAAATTAACAAAACAAAACAATGGCAAGCTGTTGAACACAATAGCAAAGAGAGAGAGAGAGAGAAAATAAAGAATTTCAACACCATGCATGCATCGGACAAAGGCTTCACAAGCGTGCAGTTTTCGTGATTTTTTTTTACTTTTGCAACCTGCCTCCACCAATTGAGAGCTGTTTGGGTTCAATGTGCAGGTGGCTCAAAGCCACAAGTAACGCTGTATACATTGCATTGTTTGCGGCAAGTTTTTTTTTTCAAATTTAAATTAATCAAATCACACAATGCAAACTGAGAAATTCTCATTGACAGCAAATTGCGATGTCGCTTGTTCTTTGGCTACATTTCGTACAGCTGTGTCTGTTTGAGTGAACAGCTGTGTTTTACCGCCGGACAGAAATACATGTTTCCGATCAAGCAGAACAGCATTTAACATCAGACAGTCAATGACAATGTCGACAACGAAAAACACCTTTCGAGTTGTTTTTTCGTGCATGGCATTTCTTGTCGTTGTGTTCGTCTGGAGTTCAACGCGTGTTTCGCGAAGTGTGTTCTCTTCTCTCTCTTTGAACCAGGTAGGATGTTTTTTTACTCTTTGCATTTGAAGACCTGTTGGGTGCAAACACTGACTCGCATTGGTTACATAATTGAACAACTGGCTTTTGCTTTACTTTGTCATGTGTGCACCATTTGGCGAGGGTCCGACAGCAAAGCAAAGTACCTTGGCCTTTGGGCCAAAAATCTAGTCAAGACCTCAGCCGACCCACAAAAAAAGGTTTTGACCCAGGCCTGAAGCCTCGGCAGACCCCTTGGTTGAGTATGGTCATCTGTACAAACCTTTCTGCACTGACGACAAAGCAAGTTGTCTGCATGGGCTGGGAATACAGTTGAAAGAAGGCTTTGGTTTGCGAAACACATGTATCTGAGCCTGAGTCATCGAGCTTGCGCCTGAAACTGACCAATATTTGGCCACATCTTGGCACAGCCAGATTCCAATGTGGGCACAATAGGGTCTGCTCAGATGGCCCCGTGCGCGCGGACGCCCTTTTGTGGGGCTTGGATGATAGGCAAATTGAAACGAGATCAGGAAAGAAAACAGATTGCTCTGCTTTTTCATTCGCAGATAAACTGTTTTACGTACATGTAGCTATGTGCCTCATTTCAGGCAAATTACACTCAAGTTGCTGCAGAACAAGTTGCTCAAGAACAAGGTAAAATCAATTTCTTGTCGCATTTTTGCAGATTTCTGCAAGGTCAGATGCAGAAATGTTGTTTCTGAATTTCATGCGGTCAAGCCGTCTCTCCATACATGCATTTGTGCTCTTATGTGTAGTACCCAGCTCAAATGATTCACACCTCGGACCCATGGAACTAATTCAACAAAAAAGACACAATCTGTTGAAGGAAGTCTGCGACAAGCATCCAGAACTCAAAAACATCCCAAGTCAGAGGTTCTTCTCTATCATTGCGGGTGAGTACTGTGGCATTTTCAGAGGCAAGGTTCACATTTCCCTTGTGAACGTTTTCTCTGTGTTTCCCCTTTTGACTTTTCACAAAAGAAAATTGACAAAATTGATTGGTTCACCTGTGCCCTATCTGTGTGGATGTGCTTGGATGCTGACTGTGGGCTCTCGAAAAAGTTGCACAGAATTCAATATTCTCTCAATAAGCTCTTTGTCATCACAGCTGTCTCTCTTCTGTGACTCTCCTCAAACAGCAATTTTCCCTTTTATGGATAAATGCGATTCCTTTCTGTTTAACAAACAATCCAAGTTCTCTCCTGGCGATTTTTAAGGGGTTTTGTTTGGGGGTTGTTTTTGTCGACGTTTGGCATGCACAACCTGAATCTTACAGCTTAACCCATGTTTTCTGTGTTGGGCTGCATGGGCTCAAATCTCGCGGTCCCGTGATGTCAC
>JAAUYG010026453.1_pt1 | contig 17424 bp, 14 predicted proteins | sample 7278091 | NCBI WGS metagenome assembly JAAUYG01 (sample SAMN14350201, study PRJNA611818) | marine sediment metagenome | isolation source: surface marine sediment (0.6m) | place: French Polynesia: Moorea | collected 2018-08
TCTTAAAATAAAGGTCATTTAACACAGAAAATTGCCCTTTGGGACCAAATCAAGCGGTCTTATAATCAAGGGTGGTCTTAAAATAAAGGGTTGTAAAATAGAGGGACTACTATATGTACATAATAAGAGATAAAACTTGAAAACAGGCAAGTTTTCAATGAGGTATTAATGTAACATGTTTCAGTGGGTTCATTGTTACTCTTGAAGATAAAAATTTGCCCCTTTGAGATAAAATGGCATGTTCCCTTCTTATGTCTGCAAGACACTGCATCTAGCACCACTAAAGAGTTTTCGGCTTTGTGTTTTAAAGTTCTTTTGTCATGCCAACAAGAGAAGGAAATTCTCCACAGCGATGTATAAATTGTGTAACATGACAAGTGTAGCACTTAAGCTTGCTAACAGGGGTTTGACATATTTTTAGCCCGGATAAAACCTACAGTGGCCATCGTTAATCATGGATCGTCATCCATTCAAATGGAATTTGTCCCAGCACAAAACTGAAGTGCTGATTGTTGAGGATGATTTGTGGCAGTGAACAGGGGCAAAGTAGCAGCGGTTAGTGATAAGCCAGGACCTCAGGAATAAACCCCCCTCTTAGTCAAAGCTGTCCACAGCGGGCTGGGATGGACATGGTTAATGATAAGCCAGCGGCTAGTCTGAAGACTCCTCATCATGTGTCTGAAAACTTAGGTTGGAGTAGCCAGGCCACAGGGGACAGTGTGACAGGTAGCAGGAGCTAGGGACCATCTCCATAGTTACCAAATATGTTCCAGGATGCAGTTTCATAGTTTGGGGTAAGAGACCTATTTCGTAGCTTTAGTAGTAAATGTGGATGATGATGGTATCACAGTTTAACGGCACATCAACACCAAAAGGGTCACACAGTGCCAAAACAGGTGATAATGATCGCAACGTCAATTCAAGTTGCTACAGTCTAAGAACTGCACTGTGTGAGAGCATTTGCTATCAGGCCAAGTCTGAACAAAATGTGCGACAAGACCTGATACCCAGGGTGCGCCATGGGGAGGCTGCTCTTATGCACATCGTAGTAAATGTGGAACGACAGATGACAGAAGTGTAACAAGGCATTGATTGAATGTTTAATTGAGATGGAATATCTTACTTCTCAGAATCTTTTTAGAAATGGTAAATCATTGGTATACCATATATGGTGTAAGGTGCCTGGCATGTGCAATAAATTTTGTTTGCCGAGTTTGGTGACATACTAGTAGATCAAACAATCAGGAGGTTGCAGGAAATTACTCTAGGGATTACCTTTGTACTGTAACTACAGGCACTTGTATTTTATAAGCATTCATTACAACTTTTTTACGCAAAAAAAATGCACTTGTACAGCAAATTTTGTAACTTTGAAAAACAGGGGAAAATGTGTGCATCCTTTGGTGGCCATTGGTTCCATGAAATATAGTGTTATGGCCTCGTAGTTGAAGTGCTGAAGTAAATGCCAACTTGGGTGGTCACAGATGGTACTGGCATGGCTCCATGCTCCATGTTGGTGACTTCCAAACTGTTTTTCCAATACCAATCAAACTTGGCATTTTATGAACGGCTGCTCATTTATGGATCTCCTGGTGGGATCGATTGAATGTCGATCGCGTATTGGGAATAGTGGCTTTGTGATAGGCGGCCGGGCATTTACGTATCGAGTGCCAAACCTTTAGATGGCAAATAGCATTTATGAGCAGCGGTGACATTTCTCCACATGTTGCATGAGTGTAGCTAATGAAATTCCCAGCCATTTTGCAATGGGATAAAACAAAAGAGGGGGAGGCCACTCCTAAATGAAGACCCACGGAAAGGCATTAATGGCTCTCCACATAAGATTTTAAAATAACCTGCTTGTTTAGCGTAAGACCAAATGTTCTCAATAAAGGTTGTGTAATCTCTTTAATTTTTGTTGTACATATAATAATTGCCCATGTGCTGTCCATGGTGGTTTTGCAGTACTTAACACCTGTTGCCAGTAGCCAACCCTGCGCGAATCCCCCCCACCAGTAGGGGGTTTAATACAGGTAGCCCTTTTTAGTATGGATTTATTGAGAAATATAAATGCGGTGTAGGGAATGCAAGTCCAGCAGTGACTTTTGAGGTTGGCTTGCAGTGTGAATGGTGTACATAGCGGTGTACCATAGAGTGTATAGTTGTTGGTGTTTCAATTGTGCCATAGTGTACAAATTGTCTGCAAACGGATTACGAACTTGACAGAAATTTGTAAAAACCACCAAGGAATCTAGACACTTTAGCATATCTACGGTACATACTTGAACTTGGATACGGATACTGTGAACAACTGCACTAATCCTGGTGAGCATATTTTGTATGTATGGGCATTGTGTACAGTCTGTACGTAGTATTTTAAGGCCGCACTATGGGGAGATGTTTATTTTGAGATCCCCCAGGTGATTGTGGCCGCTGTAGCTTACACCCTTTATCATGTTTATAGGTAATATTATGTTGATCGTATTTTCAAAGAGACACATTTACAGACATCAGAAATTTTAGGTTGTAGAGAGTAGAAGTGAAATGATGTTACCAGTGTACACAAGCTATATATTGGCAGGTTTTGTGAAGACAAGAATGTCAGCTGCATTATGAGTCAACTGGTTAATGGTTATGGTCTTTATGGTCCTGTTAAAATATAAATACATGCTGCCAGCTAGAGAGAAATCTTGATTTGAAGTTGTGTATGGTTGACTGAGCATGCGGTAAATAGACTGGTTTATATCTGGTTATATGCCAGATCCAAGTCTTGAAGATGTCACAATCATACAGCGACGGATATCTTGGATGCCTGTTGCAGTGAGATGCAACATCCTAAAATAGTTACACTGCTGCAGCTTCCTAGTTTTACCGACCGATATTCAAATACTGTAGTGACTGATGTGATTTCATCTGTGAGGACAACAAAGAGAATGGAGAGACATGAATCCACACAGTGGGGGGAACCTTCTGTTGGCCCTCACAAGACATGTACAGACTGGCAGAAATCAGTTATATATACACACTGAGGGACTGGGGTCTGGTTGTTTAGCATTAGCATACTACCGGCTACCTGAATGCTAACCAAACAAGCTGTCTTGATGCTGTAGGAGATCATGATTCCTGCTGTGTGCTCTAGGTTTTACGCCCATAAAAGGCTTAATGGTTTTACAGCCTTGTCAGGACTGATCTTGAGCTTTGCACAATCTGTGGCAGTGTACATGGCATAGGTAGGAGAGGGGCTGGGGTCAAGACAAGACCTGTTCAGACTGGGGGGCTTTATACTGCTGTAACTGTGGTTGGAGACTGGTAAGAGAGGCTGGACAGGAGGAGCCAGCTACCTGAACCTGAAACCCAATTACAGCCACTATAACAGCCGTCTTCTTTGTTTGCATACTTAAAGACTGCTTTAGCATTGCTTTGCTTCAAGATACATGAGATACAGCATATGTGCATCCATATACTGCTGCCCATGAACTTTGGTGGTGCATTTGCGGCAATTAGGTCTTCCAGGTCACTATTTAGTGACACTGTGGGAAAGGTGGATAGCAGGTCAGCAGTGTAAAGGAAAATCACAATTGGCCTTTTCAGAGAATTGAAAGTCAATATGCGATTGTGGCAAATAAAACTTTGGAAAAAGGGCGCAAATGATATCCTAATTTGAACAAGAATCTTTGGGGGCTCTGTAGGTGTCTCTGACAGCTATTCAGCACAAAATAATGCTAATACGGTATACCTTGCTGATGAAGTACAGGGCTGCAGAGTGTGGGGAGTGGCACAGTGAAAGTGAACTCCAGGTGGATCTGATGTAGATAGATGCCTGCCTGCCTCCTATCCAGGTCCCTGGTCACCACCAGACTCTGCTAGCAAGAGCATCAATATTGCATGTCTGTCCCCCATTAGCCATGTAACCTGCATTAGGTAGGCTGGCAGTGGGAAAGACCATTCTGAAGTGCCGTGTGCCATGGCAGTCTCTGGGAGGAGCAGTGGCACCATCAGGTCAGCATGGTCATGCTTGAGTGGGAGCTTATCCCAGGGAAAGTACATACATGTAGGTACCAGCTTGCCAGTGGAAGCCATCCCCTGCTGCATGATTTATGAAACATCTACAGTCACAGTAGATTGGCAAATGTCATTGCCTGGCTGTCTTGTTCCACTCCGCCCAGTGGAATAGCACAATAGCCATTTGGCAGATTTGAGCTACTCTTAGTGACACCAGGGCCATAATAACCTGGCTTATGCAGCTGTTACATGCATTTCTTGTGTGCGTGGGGGATATATTGTAATGCGGGCTCATTGTGTGGGGCTGTTGCCGCTGACACCCACAACAGTGGGGTGAAATCAAGCATAAAGAGATAAGGCAAAAAAAAAAAAAAAAAAGAAAAGAAAGAAAAAAACATAGACAAAAGGGTTAGTAAACTACTCCATGTACATGGGCATAAATATGCTTACATGTGATGCAGGTTTGTAAATTATTTCCACCTTTAAATTATTCTCGCTTTTTAAGTAGCTATTGCAACCGTGGTAGTACAGTCATCAGTTGCCTATCTGTTTTCCAGCAGAAAGCAATAGATTATATTTGCATCTTTTGCATTTTTAATGGCCATAAAATTTATGGCAGTCCGAGAGATGAATGTTTGTGTAGTTGTGAGTGACAACTCGTGGTTTGTGATATTGACATTTTATTATCAAGCAACATCCATTTGTGATGAAAATCATCCATGAATAGTGAATATGGTATGGACTCTCGAGTTAGACATCATTACAACAAGTGCAAAAAAATACATCTCAGTACAGGTAAACCCTGAAGCTTTCCTGTTGTAGTGTTCATTCTTTGTATCTATGCCAGTCTTCCATCAAGATTTAGCATCAAAATTTAATATCATAATGGTTCAATTTAATATCATGGTTCCATGGGTCATGCAGATGGTAGCATCATGTCCCTTCTGTTACAGATCCTATGCAGGGCTAATATTACGCAATGCTATTCCCCCTATATCTTTCCTTGCACAGAAGGACACACAAAACACTGCATCTGTCCAAACATTCAAGAACACATTATAGAGCTACTGTAATACATGCATGTGTGTTTATGTAATAGCTTTGGCCAGTTGTGGAAAGGAATATCTGGGAAGGCCAGGGCTAACCCAGAACAACAGGCCAAATAAGCTCTGCTGCATCCCTGTTTGTCTTCTGTTTAGGGATACAGGTGTGACAGTCTGTTATAACAAGCTCTTAACTTTATCTGGCCTCCATCCCCCCCCCCCCCCCCCCATTCCCTCCCCAGCTACATTTCCTGATTTGCCTGTTCCATCACAGTCAAGCCCACAAAAGGGTGTTAATAACAAACCCCTGCTGTACAGGCAGCTTAAGAGATTTCATCAGGGCCCTTTACATATCTGTATATCTCCTTAACCCAACACTCACTGGCAATTAAGGAGGCAGGAGGTGGCTGTGTGTGCAATTGCATGCATGACCCAGCCTGTTTGACAGGTCAGTAGGGAAGGGGCACACACTGAGGTCAACCAGAGGGCTTCCTTCCTGTTGCAGTACCTGTGGCTTCATTTTACGTGGTGGGCTCAGTAATGCTGGTCAGACACGTTCTGTTCTGCTCGCTGCTCCTTCCTTTAGCTGCCTGTTGCTGGATATGTGAGGATATTGATCCTGTGAGGAAGAGAATTACCACCTGTGTACATTGAGGAAAGAGTACAACCAAGGCTGTAGATATTCTCCTGCTAGTTTCAAATGGATGAGAGTTCTCTGAAGAGAAGCATATAGCTGAAACATATTGAGGGCATATCGTGCAAGCATATACATAATTACATGGCTGAGACTGATGCATGTGCTTGAGACAACTGGCCAGCCGAGATGCAGGAGTTCCTGCCCATGAACTTGCTTGGTGATCTAGGACCATTTGTGAGTGCATGGCTATGTGGAAAGAACAGGAATAGCCATTGGGGGGACCTATCAGTATTGTGGTACTTTCAGTACTTACTAGTACTCTGGGCAGAGAGATCGCTTAGATAAGATACAGCTTCCAAATTTGGGTAGATGTTGCTCTGCTTACCTTTCAGTAAAATGCTTGCGGTTTAATGCCTGGAAATCTGAAGGAGTATATTGGTAGTGCTGCACATGTTGAATACTGAAATTTTCATAGTTTGTGGATTCAGCCTCAATTGAAGTCCAGTTGACAAGGAAGAGGGAAGTCGGACCTGCCTGCTGCATGGTATTCTATGTTTATACAGCATGCACGGACCTAAATGTTGCAGGTTGTGTCCAGTATTCCAGTTCCTGAAGTTTTGAGACAAGCTCTTTACATACATGTGTATCTCTTTGTGGTGTTTACAGCAGCCTGGTGGGGATGGTGATGCGGTGAAAGGCGGCGGCAGCGGACCTGCGGAACTGAAAGGCGTGGTAGCCGGCAAGCCTCCGGTACAGTACGTGGAGGTAGAGCAGGTGCCACAGGAACCTGTGGAGCTAGCAGAACCTCAACAAGGGCAACCCAATGGGATCATTCACCAACAGAATGGACTAGAAGATGACAAAGTATTTAGGTAAAATTAAAGGGGTGCTGATTGCTGAACTCGTGAACAGTGTGGCCTGTATTGATCGTTGGTCTAGTTGGAATGCCTGTAGATAGTAAACTGATTGGAGAAATCTACTGGCAGTCAGTGGATTTTAGTAAGACTATTACGATCAAAATCACAAATCAGCATAGAAAAGGAGTAGGTGGCACCTAATAGCTAAAAATACATGTAATTTGATAGCTTGACCTCATCTGCTTGCATCTATGAATTATGGATCTGATTTGCTTACATAGTGATGTAAATCTTTGGAAATTTTCTTTATAGACTTTTCAGACAGTTGGTTTTCAGTTGCAAACAATGTAAAGCCTATAAAGGACACCATGGGTAATGGGTTGTAGTGATTCCACATAAGTTGGAATGGTTTAGTATTCCAGATTTTGCATGCAAATTATATACTGAAATACTCCTAGTCTCAGTAGTATAGTGATAATTATTTTATAATTTTGAATAGCCTCAATTTCTGGTTTCCTTCGTCGTCTAGCCGAACTCCAGGAAGCCGTCAAAACTCGCCAACAGAGGGAGAACTGGCAGCAGGCAATCTGCACCCGGTCCATCTGCAAGAAGCCCAGGGAGCACGTAAGCCAGAAGACCTGTTAGAAGTACCGCCACAGAGTTTGCCCCACCACCCTCATCAGCAGGCCCCACCTCCCCACAGTGTCAGCGGACTGCAGCTCGACGCCCCTCAGTTTGAGCCGGTTGGCATTGATCCTTTCCCGCAGGTGGACTACTCCAATCAGCTGGCACCCCCATCGATGGACTCACCCAATTTCAACATTGACTACAGCCAGCATCAGGTAAGAAAGAATCCATGGCAAATTGATATCTTCTGGCAGATTAGACCTCAGCAGGTAACCGTTAAAAAACGCCAATAGTTCTGTTATTGAAGGATGTTCGCCTGTACATACAGTTATTACTGAATATGTAGTTGACAGTTCTATTAGAAATATCAGTTTTAATCTGAGGATTATTAATCCGGATTGAAAGCTGCTGTGGCAACTCTGTTCTTCTTCAAGACATACTGTAAATCGAATTTTGGATGAGTTTGAAGTTTTTCTGTTTGAAGGAGAGATAGCTTTCTGGTATTGACCTAAACGAGTCATAATCACTTCAATGTATGCAATAGGCAGTTGTAGAAGTTAAGCGATTTCTTGGTGTGTAATATTATGTTAAAATGAATTGTGTTTTTGCTTTATACCACCACTGATAGCTTCTTCAGAGACAACAGCAACCTATCGCCGTGTTGACCCAACAGCAGTACCTGGCAGCCCAGCAGCAGCAGCAGCTGGGTGAGTGCAACCTCCCTCTCCATCCACACTGGGTGCCCACACACAGTGAAGTCCCTAGCACTACTACCCCGATATTCCCTCTCCACCCCAGGGCTGTGGCTTTATATAGGGCTGCTGTAAAGTTGGGGGGATACCTACATACCCATTGCTCTTTGTATATAAGGTTATGCTCTTCTGCATATAGATGTGTGTTGTGGGGAACCGCATTGGTAGAAAGTCACATATCAATGGTATTTTATTTCGCAACAGTACTCGGACAACCCCTTTTGAGAAAATAAACTTACAATAATTATTGTAAATTATATTTTTTCTGTTACGGTAAAAAAGAAATAATAATACCTTCTTTTGACATGTCTATTTTTGCATCGTCCACAACAACGTTTATGTCCTCTACTGCATAAAGTTGTTGTGGGCATCTGAAATGCTTCTGTCAGCTTGCATCTATTGTTATTTTCATGCATAAATAAGAAGTCTGTATCATCACACCTTGATGTTGTAATCCATTTTGTTGCAACCGTGTCAAACGAATCCCCGTTGCAGGGCGTGCCACTCCTTGTACAGTCTTATATAATAATAGGCTCACAACCCAACAGTCCATATAGTGTTCTCAGAGTGCATGTTTGTGTGTCCGATGTACAAATATGTTCAATGTCTATTCCCCTACTGTTAATTAAGTTCAGCCTTGACTCTTAAAAAGAAATTTCAAAATTTTCTGGAAATTAATAGCCACAAGACTGGTGAAATATAATTTGTGGAATTAAATACAAGTAAAAGGAGATAGCTGTGTTTCAACTCTGTTTTAAAAACATCCATTCCTGAAAGAAATGCTGACAGAGACACGTATTTATATTTGGAAGTGAGGAAATCGGCATAAATGTCAATCCAATACTGCTTGTTCGCTTAAATAAATTCTTTATTTGGTGAGAAGAATTTTGGTATGGTCACGATGCAGAATTTTGCCGTTAAGTGGCCATTCCTCATCAACAGTTTCAACTACTGAAAACTTGCAACTAAGACTTTGTTCAGACCTGATGCTACCTTATGTGGAGATGTTAGAAGCAAATTGTCAGCCATGTGAAAATGTCCGCTGTTTGTGTTGTGTTTGTGTGTGCAGGTGTTGGGACTTCTCTGGAAATCCAGGCTTCTGGCAGAGTACCTTACTTTCTACAGGACTTTTGAATGACGTTTCTGAAAGCAGTATAGAATGTGCTACACATCTTCACATTTGACAGACCTAGGAATGGACTGCATGATGAAGTACAGCTATAATGTGTATTTGATACAGCTCACCCAAGGGGATTCAACACATACAGTACAAACACATGTAGTTTACATCCGCTATATATACACAGGTGCAGATGCTGCAAGATAACAAAAGCCATCTCCAGTACTTGATTAGATGCTACATTTTAAGGTCGGGGTTATAGTCACGACTGTAAAATGATCCCTTCTATCCAGATGTGGGGGGTGGAGGGGACTAAAAAAACCGACACATTTTCCTATTCCTGAAACTGTTCAAACCCTTTTCAAAAAAGTGCACCATTGTGGTCAGGAGAAGTGTATAAAAGAGGGTTCTCTCTCTTCAGCAAAAGATAGCAAGAGACCTAACTTGTAATATATATTTTTATAGCACCATATATCTTACGCATCTCTTTTCTCTATGTGTAAAGCAGTACATGTTGCTTCATCCATTCTTCATCTGTTGCATGTCTTGGTTTTATCATTTTTGACCAAACGTGTGCTTTTTCGGTTTGTGTTGTGATCATCAGGCCTGGCCGCCCTCCCCAGTCCCTATGTGGTCGGTTCCTCGCAGAGTCAGGACCCCTACACCTTGGGGATTCCCCTGGCAGGTCAGACAAGTTCTGGGCAGTGAAAAAAAAAAATTGACAGCTAGCCGAAACCCAACTATATTTGCCATTGGTACAACCTGGGGCTGCGTAACAACTCTCGGCTTCTCGTCTCTCCCTAACAACTGCGTACTAAGGTACCAGGGGCAGACCAGTGATCTTGCACTCCCCCTTAGCTCATAATTTGCATGTCCGTCGCCTCACTGAAGGAACTGGTTATGTTAACAGTTTATCCTAGGCCGGTAAACTGGACTGTAATCTTTTAGCGGCTCTGATACCCATCAACTTTAGAAAGTTTGCTAGTTTTATGCAAATCAAGCTAGATCTAGCAGTGTTCATCTCGGTCAGGGATTCCTTTTCTTTTAATACCACACCACATACATACTATAGCATTAATATATAGGTAAAGGCGTTTAGGCCCAGTCTCCTATCCTGCTAGAGAGACTGCTAATATTATGTGATCTCCAAGGCTAAACCCTAACTGTATGCTACTGAATCAGCAGGCTAGACTTCTCTTCTGTGTCTGGTCAGGGGGGATGCATACATTTCTGTATTTATAGCATTTATATCTGGATGCTTTCTGTGTATAGAGCTAATCTTGCACACTAACCACTATTGTGTTGACATTCCTTCAGAAATAGACCACCCTAACACTGCACTGGACTTCAAAGCCAAAAATTATGTAGCGATTCATTCAAAATGGACCATAAATGAAAATCTTCCTTGCCTCGACCACTTTGTGCGCACGATTCATTTGGTCTGCCCCTGGTGATCCTCAGCGATTCTTAGAGCACTTGTACATAAACTATTTAAGCCAGTGATCAGTGTTAGGGATTTGGGTTGGCTTGCCCTGGTTGTACATTGGTGTGGGTATATTAAGTTTTATCGTTAATTGGTTTCTTTGCATGAATCTGTATATTGGAATTTTTTTTTTTTTTTAAATTCTCAAGAAGTTCTAATCATGCACTGATATTGTCTCGGTAGTTATGGTCATTGTCAGTGTTTATAGGTGCCACAGTAGCTGTATACTTCAGTTTTCTTTGCATGTTTTGGTTGGTAAGAAGTTACAAAATGACTGCAGGTAATGATGCATTTCTATTGATGATTTGACCATTGTGGAGATTATTATTATTTTTTTTTAGTATATGTTAAATTTAGGCAAAATAGTGGCTATACCAGTTGTGTTGGAAATGGTATATGTGTTAGTGGTATGTGTGTCAGTGGGTCCTACACAGCCAGTTGTCACAACGTTGAGATTAGATTTTCAGGCATTCAGTCCAGTATTATGTCAATATTTTCAGGACCTGCTGTGGTGCCGCAGTACTATGGTGTTCAGACGCCATGGGGCATCTATCCCGCTGCAGGAATTCTACAGCAGCAGCCGGGCGCAGGGGCTGCTGCCGCTGGCCAGCAAACGCCACAGCCAGTCACCCCACAGCAACAACTGCTGAGAGCACAGACAAACAATGCTCGCCCGGTCACACCACAGTCGGATGCCCTGGGCACTCCCACTGGCAGTGTACAGCCCTCTGCTATAGGCACACCCAGTAAGATCTTACACACTTTCTTTCATGTCTGCTTTCGTTATGAAGGATTAAAAGCCTTGCTCCTGCACCTGTAAGTTATAACTTTGCTTTGTGAATTGTAACTTACTGCCACTGTGAATGTAAGATCAGAAAAACATTCGTACCTTGATATACTTGTAATGGTAAATGATAGATGGTATTGAAACCAGCTGTGTTTTGCCGGGTTACATATAGCATCAAATGAATTTCCGGATTCTGTTTTAGAACATTGGTGTGACAATCTGTAACTTCTTTTTCTGTAGGTGGGACACCTGCTGCAGCTGCTGGTCCGGGATATCAGATTCTGGCTCCAGCATACTATGACCAGAACGGGCAGCTCATCATGGGCAATGGTCGAGGTTTGGGAACGCCGGTCCGCCTGGTCTCGCCAGCACCCATATTGGTTAACCCTGCCGGACAACAAGGTAAACCGCGCATAATCCACACAGCATTTGTCATGGGAATGAGGCAAACAGAATTTTGAAAGCAGCGTATTTGCGTTCTCTCTGGGCTGAAATTGTAAGTTCCCGATGAAGAAGGTAGTCACCACTAGTAATGAATAACACTAAAGTGATCTTTCAAATTGTTCTTTTTTTGGGAGGGGGGTTGGAAGAAGGGGGGGAGGAAGGGGGATTAGATTGAGCATGAGTTCTATACAAAGAATGTTTAAATATAACAGGTTTGTTAAACAGATGTGTTCTAGACTGATTCTTCAGAACTTAATCTATCTTGCTATCGATCTCATGTTCATGCCTTTCTCAGATCTCTGGTTTATTTAGGGTAAATGTAGGAAATTGGGCAATTTAGACCATCAAATCTGTTCCGTGCTAATAATGCATCTCACATAGATTTTTCCTGTATAGCTCACGTTACCTTTGATACTCCTGCTTTGTTCTAAAATACTTTAATACTTTTTATCTGTACATTTAAGGAAGTATTTGATGTTCACGGTTAAGCATGTTTTCTCCTGTTCTTTGGCAATCCTTTGCCACTTCACTCAGTTTAATAACACTCTTTTCTATCCGAAGTAAAAGCATACTAACCTTATTCATGTTGACCCAAGACAATGAGGGCAGCCCTCCCCCCCCCTCCCCCCCCCCCAAAAAAAAAAAATATTGAAAATTCTGTTATCTGTACCACTGAAGACCCAGTGAAGTTACGTCAAGTTTGGATCTTTCTTCTGGGAGAATTAGACATCTTTCTTTTTCCCCCAGGCTGTTACAGGATATTTTCGATGGCTTGCATGCCCTTACCATCTTCAGCATGAGCTTTTGCATCTTGCGATTGACAAGATGTTTTGCTCTTCTTTTCTTGGGTTGGCATTCAATGTGGCTTCTGGAGAATCATTAACTTCGCACAAAATTTGTAAGGTTTCCACTGTTCTAAAGGGTTTGATTGGAAGTATATAAATATCACCAGTTGCTATTACCTATCGAATTCTGTGCAAGATATATACTGCTATAATCCAGGCATTATTTAGTCATTTATGTATATGAACTCTGAACAGGGTGTGTTAAATGGTGTGAATTAGTCTCGATTCTGAGTAACATTAAATCAGACTTTAAAAAAGCAGTGCAAATCTTGCACCCCCATTGCTTGCAACGTAACTCATGGCACTCTTGTAACATACATCTGCACATTGAAGGGTATCTGCATGGTGCACTTTCGTGTGTCTTGTCCTGATGTTGCTGCTGGGAGTTATACTGTAATGTTACCCACCTCCAGGCTACCCGCCGTCAAGCGGCCTGTACACGCCTGTCACCAGTAGCCTGTTTACCCCCAGCAGCAACACGGCCTTGGGCTCCGGCCTCAACCCCCAGGCCACCAGCTTCAGCAATGGTAGCCTGCCGTCCTCGGCTGCCCCAGGCACTATTGGCTCAGGTGAACCAGGCCCCACCGGCCCTCAGACGAGGGGTTATGGGCTGGGTCAGGGTTAGCTTCTGAGTTCAGTGATAGCAGGAATAAGAGCAGGATTAACATTGGCTAGATCGTAACATAGAGAGACTAGAGTGAGTAAAGTAGGTTTGATCGAGACTAGAAACAATGGGAGGGGGGTAGATAAATATGTACGCACCAACTAAGTAAAACAAACCATTTGGCTTGGAGGTTAAATTTGGGTTAGAGGATTTAAGACACCGAGGCAACAACTGCATTTAACTGGTTGACAGGAAATATATTTTAGAACGATGAAGTTGGTAAGGAAAAGAAATTCAGCATTTGGTTTGGTGAACTGGACAGTGCTTCACAGCAGATTCCTGTCAGGGTTTCTTGGATGGGGTATAAATGCCGTGTTAACATACAATAAATAGAAAATAATGAAATTGGCCGTATGTCATACTAAGCCATTGGAAAGAAATCCTTTAATTGTGAATGGCTGTTCTTGATGAAATAATGCTTCACTGCACAAAAGCTGTATGCCAATAACATTTTATGTAGACCAAAGAAACCTAGTCTGGAACAAAGTTACATATTTCACAGTGATTCGTAGGTGTAAGGACTGTACATTGTACGTACTGTGTATAGTATGGTTTGGGTTAGTTAACTAGAGCTTAGTTAAGTATAAAAGACATGAATATACATAATATAATGGTGGTGTGTTGCAAGAAGACTTTTCTAATGCGTATCCACTAAAGTCTTTGCATTTGTCCCTTTGGAATCCCTTGCACTAATATCTAGTTACGGTGTTGGCAACACTTCCTTCTGTCTTTAATAGAGAAATTAACCATCTGACCTCTTACTCTCCGACTGTAAATAACAACTGTACATAGCGGCTTGATCATCCTCTGCACCAAACGGTACCTTGTATTACACTTTTACTTTAAAATGCAGGTCTGTACATTACTTGATCTTTTTTCTAAAATAGGATTAGATAGTGTATATATATATATATACCTATATATGGCACATACTGACTTGCAGAGATTGTGAGAATTGATTCCTGTGGTGAATTCCTGGGCGTATTTACCGTGTGCCACAGCCCTAACCTGCACCGTGTCTTTGTTTTTTCAGGCCTAACCCAACGGCGCGACTCCTTTGGTTCAGTAGACTACAAGCAGCGACAGCTGCCCCAGCTGAGCCAGTACTACAATGCTCTAGGCATGGGGAGCACGTCCCCGGCTGGCCCTATGGGACTAGTCCACTCCGGCCAGTCCTTGACCCCACCTTCCTCCCTGTCAGGATCCAATCCTAACCTGGCTGGTGAGTGCTACACTGTACAACAATGCTGCCAGACCGCATCGATTCTCCCTTGGTAGAAAATAACTCCTCTCTGACACAACTTGTATATTCTGCATATAACTATGTATATTTTAGGACCACATTTTGTGGCTGTTACACAAGTTCAGATGGTGAGACCATGTATCCGAAATAAAACAAAAAACAGTGTTGGTATGCCAAAATGTATGCGGTCTGATTCATTGGTGCACAACATTACTCAGACTTTTTCTGATGCCACAAATTTATATGTTCTATAGTAACCTTGAAAACTCAAAAATTATGTGGTTCAAGACTGTGTGAAGGACTTTTATACCTGGTGTAGCCCATACTGTATGTCCTATGTTATTTCTAGGCCTAGGGACAGGGCGTTTGTACAATGCTGCACCAGGTGCTGAGGCCAAATACCGAAATAGTGGACTGGCCAACACGAATGGTCTTTTCGGACCATCTCTCTTTAACCCCCGCCTGCTTACTAATAAAAAGTAAGGATGCCGTACCTGAGAATGGCAAATTGGAAAATTAATAGTTTTTGTCAAGAGTAAAAATTGATCACCTATATCAAACATTAGGTCATTTGACAATTGCATGGCAACACCTGATGACTTTGTTATGATTTGACTATAATCACAAAATGACTAGAACTGCTGGCTATATTCTTGTAAAGACTAAAAAGTTTGTGTAATACATGTTTTATAGACACCAGCAGAAGTAGCTTTGCAAACCAGTTATGAAAGCTGTTTGCTGAGGTTGGGTTTGCTTGTTCAATTGTGGTTCTCATCTCCCTGGTATCTTTGCAGCGACTATTGCAGCGCTAGTCTCTCGAAGGAAGTCACAGGTCGTAGTCGTCTGCTGGAGGATTTCCGAAATAATCGTATCCCAAACTTGCAGCTTAAGGATCTGGTCAATCACGTGGTGGAGTTTTCACAGGACCAACATGGATCTCGGTATTTATTAGCCGTTATTGGTTTGCTGTATTGGGGAAATGTTAAGCGTTAGTCATCAGTGTGTAATAATGTATATTGTAGGACATACAACAGTGGCAATGTAAGTTTGATATTAAGTCAAAAGAAGTTACCATACATTCATAAAGTAGCTAGACAAGTCTGAATAATTACATGTAAGTGGGAATAGTTTATGAAATCCTCTGCTTTGCCAGTCAGACGTAATTTTCGGCTGTTGAGACTCCGTACACTTTGAAGCATACTGTCCTGATTATTTCGGTTTGAACATGTCAATAAAAAGCTTTAGCCATTCACAGTTTGCCCGGTTTGACTTTGCAGGTTTATTCAACAGAAACTTGAACGAGCCACTCCACCTGAGAAGGTGATGGTGTTTAACGAAATCCTGTCGGCAGCCTACAGCCTCATGACAGACGTGTTTGGCAACTACGTCATCCAAAAGTTCTTTGAGTTCGGCACTCCCGATCAGAAGCAGACCCTTGCACAAAGAGTCCGGGGACACGTGCTGCCATTGGCTCTGCAAATGTATGGCTGCAGAGTCATACAGAAAGCCCTGGAGTCAATTCCCGTAGAAATGCAGGTAGGCTGAAAGTTCAATGTACAGGTACAACAGAATAAAAATGTAAGCCTTTGTCTAAGGTACACGTAATATGTCAGTAATTTCTTTTTTTTTTTTTTTTTTTGTAAAATGAAAAGTTTCCTTTTGTGGTTGTTTAAGTCTCAACACATTTTATGGTATATATAATAATTGGGATTTCTTGGTTGATTGGTGTTGGGTGACCTTTGGTTCCCTTTTCCCTTCAGGTGTCTGCTGAATGCTGACGTGTGTAATGTAGTTTTAGTGCAGAAGTCAGTCTCTAATAAGACAACCCTATTACCTAGAAATTGTACCCTCGTTAGAGATCCAGCCTTTGGTTGGAGGGAAAGCTAAATGCTTCAATAGTACGGGTAGTAGTGGTATAGATTTTGTGCCACAGTGAGGAGTGGGTTCTGTAGAGAGTGATTATCAAGAGGTGAGATATGCTGCTTCATCCTAAACTGCTTCACAAGTTGCCAAAATTATGGTGCATGTGAATCGTTGTTCTTGCAGGTGGAGATCGTAAAAGAACTGGACGGGCATGTGTTAAAATGCGTCAAGGACCAAAACGGGAACCATGTAGTGCAGAAATGTATCGAGTGCGTGGAACCAAAGCATCTGCAGTTCATCATTGATGCCTTCAAAGGACAGGTTAATAATTACACAACTATTGTAATGGGAAAGAAACAAAAAGGAAACTGATAAAATTCATACCTCCACACTTCACCAAGAGATTTGGCAAGGTTTATTATATAAGCGCCAGCAATTTGATACTCTTGATGTTAACAACGAAATTTACATTGAGGAATTTAGGGATATTTGTTGTGAAGCAAACCAGAAGTGAAGAAGTCTTGGGCTGAAAGCCTGAGGTGTTATGCAGTGTGGGCTTTTAAGTGGTTGCCATTGAAATTAAGAGAGGAGTTTGCTTTATTTTCTGAATTGTAATACACATACTGTTGATATATGGATTCTCTGTCTTTGTGCAGGTCTTCTCATTGTCTTCACACCCGTATGGTTGCCGTGTAATACAGCGTATTCTGGAGCACTGCATACCAGAGCAGACCAACCCTGTCCTGGAGGAGCTGCTGCAGCAGACAGAGCGTCTGGTTCAGGATCAGTATGGCAACTACGTCATACAACACGTCCTGGAGCACGGCAGGCCGGAAGACCGCTGTCGAATTGTCGCAGAGATGAGAGGGAAAGTGCTGGTGCTCAGCCAGCACAAGTTTGCAAGGTAACCCAACTTGATGTCTAGGGTACTAAATCTAAACTTCTGAAAGTTAGTACACTAGGACTTACGCTGAAAAATCAAACCCACCAAAGAGTGATCTCTAGGGTACTCTATGTAAACATGTGAAGGCTAGTGCACCAGGATTTTAATCCTCAA
>JAAUYG010089691.1_pt1 | contig 17423 bp, 10 predicted proteins | sample 7278091 | NCBI WGS metagenome assembly JAAUYG01 (sample SAMN14350201, study PRJNA611818) | marine sediment metagenome | isolation source: surface marine sediment (0.6m) | place: French Polynesia: Moorea | collected 2018-08
AAATGCCATAAATACACAGCTGTACACCTGTCTTGAGAACCACTGCCATGACATACCACCTGTGATGAAAGACCACAGATTCCCAACAGAAGTTCCAAGATTTCAATGAAACAGAACTGAATATTTTTACTAAGGCCATAAAAAAAATTGCTGGAGCATTAATGTTAATTTTAATTTGTTACTCAATGCGTTGGCAAACCCACTCATTTAGGGCCCCATGCTAAACAGCTTAGACTACCCCTGTTGAAGTTTTATTTTAAAAGTCACGTTTTGCTGTGAACAGCACAATGGCCACTACCCAATACAGTGGTCTCTCTCTACTAGGGACACTTCTTTTGCCAAATAATTCTGTCCCCATTAGAGAGGTGTGCTTAGGTGAGAGGGAGCATCACATGTATTGTCAGTACTTGCTGCCAAGAATTTGTGTCCATTCTAGAGGGATGTTCTCTCTGGAGAGTGTCCTTTAAGACAGGGATCACTGCATTAGCAACAGTCATTATACAGTGAAACCTACTCTAAAGACCATCTGTCTATAAAGACCACATTGTACAGGTCCCTAACTTTCCATGTCACTGAATCTGCATATATTGAAGACCACCTGTGTATAAGGACCACATTTTGTTGGTCCCTAGGGTAATCTTTATGCAAGGTTCACTGTATACTAGGTACCTTTTAACCTCAAAAGTGAACCATTACGCAGAATGTTTTTCAAGAGTTAAAATTGAGAAAAGCTGGCAGTTTGGGGTACGAGGATTGCATTGGGGTCAAGACAGCTGCATTCCACTGTAACAACATTCATTTAATTTTGAATGCTAGTTAAACTGACGATATGCTAGCAGGTAAATTTATCTTGAAGTTATAATTCCCTTATAACAACTTTCTGACACAACATAATTAACAGCTTGCAAATAACTGCACAAAACCTACATTACCATCTGCAAAACTTATCAGTGTTTATTGGAGTGTTATATGATGTTACAAACTATAAGTAGCAAGCCCCTTATCAGTGTTATATGATGTTACCAACTATAAGTAGCAAGATCCTTCCATTGCCATACAACCTTGACCCTTGACCAACCTGCATCTCTAACAATACATGCAGGTAGTTTATTTGATCAGCTGGCTTTCTTCGCCCTCCCCCTCCCCCTCCCCTTCCATACCTGGGACCAGTGTCTCAAAATAATTAAATGCAAAATACATGTAGATCTTAAGAATGAAAATAACAGACTGTATGCCATGATTATTACTGAAGTTATGCCCTCTGTTTATGTTTCTCTGCTTAAGGTTATTCAAGCAACCAGGCCCCACATCCAATCTGGCTTGTGTCAAGCAGGCCATTCCACAGGTTTTATTTCTAACTCCAGATCAATGTCTTCAATAAATTTGTACAGCAGTCATAGGCTAAGACATTACCAGTATACCTTGAGGGAAAAGTGCTTTGTAAGAAATAATGCACATGTTGTATGCAGAAAATCCAGCTGAAGACACAATTGTCCCCTCTAAGAGGACAAAAGAACAGAAGAATATGCAGAAGCAGACGAGATTGAAGAAATAGATTACAAAGGGCAAAGACATTGGATGTTTTATTATTATTGCATGTTTATTATTATTATTATTATTATTATTATTATTATTATTATTATTATTATTATTGCTGTTCTCCTTCCTCTTACCCTTATTCTTAGAAAACATTTCTCTATTAGAACAGCGGCCCTGCGATTTAACTCTTTTAACTTTTTTTACAACCATTCCATTACAAGATAATTCATCCATAACACAAACGATGCATTTCCAATAGAAATATCCCTCTATTTTAAAAGCAATTTAAGATCCAATTTTTTTCTGTCTGAATGAGTGGTCCAAAAATGCAGGAACATACTGGTAAATAGTTTATGTGTGAAAGAGGTTTGAAATATTACATATTTGATCATAACTCAAGTAACTATATTGTATTACTGCCAGATATCTACGTCACGGTAGACTGACAAATTCTCAAGACATGTTTATTCAACAATTCCACCTTTGGGATTACCGTTGTCCTCTGATAACATTGATTACCACTTCTGGCAAATAATTCTGTCCACATTAGACAGGTGTCCTTTGGTGAAAGTATTTTCATTGTACATGTACATGTATTTACTGCCAATATTTGTGTCCTGGCTCTCAAGATTGTCCTTCCTAGACAGTGTTCTTCAAGGTAGAGACTTAATGGCACACTGGTAATATTTTATACAAGAACAGATTATAAGTGAAGCAAGAAATCTTAAAATAATCATTTTGGCCTTATCCAGAAAATTTGAAAGCAGAACTTGCAAGGATCCAAATGATTTAGAGACCCTGGTCTTGATTGCCACTTAAGCATTATCAGTCTTTGCATTATAGTGCCTGCTAACTGCCGTTGATCATGGCTCAATACTGCCAGCAATGGATAAGGATCAGAAACTGTGCTGCAGTCGAAAAAAAAAAAGACTAAATGATTTACGCCAGTGACTCATGTTCTGGGAAATACAGGTCTGTGCTCAGCACGCTCCCCTGAATAGGAAATCCAGCAACTGGTGATATAACGCATGAGGCAATTCTCCATATTAGATAACAACAAAGAGACTGTGCTTCTAATTATCAAACTACCACTTTTGAGTCATGCGGAGTTACCAGTTGATCTGGCCCAAAAATTTGCTTTCACTGTGCGTTGAAAGGGTGACATGCAAAATTTTACACCAAGTCTGCTTAGAGTATATATAAATACATACTAGTATATATCCAGTTCACACCTTGCACTGTAAATGATGAGTACTGTCCTGGGTGTTAAAATATTATACAAAGTATTGATGTCCCAACTTTACAGTTACGGCATGCAGATTTTGGCCAACTCATCATTAAGAATACTGCACTTTGCAGTCTTTCTACCTGGGAGGGCCAAGAAACAGACTTAATATCACTAGCAAACCGAAATTAACCCTTGACCACATACAGGTGGTGACCACTTTGTAAATTGTCCACAAAGTCAGGAACCCTTCAGTACATGCACACCGGCATAGAAATAGCTAACGCCCCTCAGCAACAATTTATCTTGTTAAAATTCTATGATGTTTTCTGGTGAAACTGAACCTATAAACTCAACATACTGGCACAGCCAGGATCCGCCCAGCACACACCATATGCCCTATATCTTATCTAATTTATGTGAGTTTTCCCACTGAGATTAGTTATAAAACACAGGCCACAAAAAGCAAGGTTTACTTACAGACCAGCATTACAGCAGACAATTTTCCCAATTGTTACGTCAAATCTTAACTTACAGGAAAATGGTGGAGTCCTGCATCCTGTGGCTCCTCTCCATTAGTGATCACTCTCTACATAAGCCTCCTGCCTAATGTGGTCACAAATCTATTAATATTTTCTAGGTCTCCCTCTCATCAAAGCTCACCTCTCTAGCATTGTCCAACATGGGCACTTTTTCATATTTTATTCAATGGCAAAATTAGGCTGGCCACATTAGAGAAGGTGTACTGTATATCATAAAAGAGAAAATACATCTCCTGAAATATGACACATTTACTGAGTTACTTTTTCAAAATTATTAATACTGTGCATAGTTTAAAATGTTCTGGAAATTAAAAGAAAACTGTGTCTTGAAAAAAGTTTCAGTCTTTGACTATAAAGCAGGATTTAGTTCTGGTCTTTAATAGGTCGAGGATTCAAGGTCACTGTCTGCACATTGTATGTAGTCACAACACCAGGGTGAGCCTGCTGAAATGAATCAACTCTGAATTGGTTTTTCTCCCACCGGCCTTAATCAGTCCTGCACAAGAACATCAAGATGTCTTGTCCTTGAACCAAGAGATCTTCTTATGGTAGTTATCTGCAGTCACCCACCATTAAGTCTGACCCGCTGTAAGTCAGCCATGCTGGAAAGGGTTATACCCCTGAGGGAGTCAGTGTATCAAGAAAACGTAATTGCTTTCTTTGTGAGATCAATAAAACTAACCACAAATCTATTGCTGCCCCAGTGATCTATACAGATGTAATACAGTAGAACCTGTTTTGAAAGATCACTCCACTCGCTATACAAATGTGGTCTCTAATAAGACAAGTGGGACGTTTGGCACCGAATGCAATTATACTGCAAAGTACCAGAAGAGGTCCTGCCATAAATAGATGGTCTTTTAAGACATGGGATCTCACATGGCACTCAAGATAGATTTACCTAATTATGTATTTCTATCCTCTATTAGAATTATGACTACCCATCACGGAACCTACAAGGTCCTACAAAGAAGGTAGTCTTAAAAGACAGGCCCAGTCAGTACACAAAATCAAAATTTGGAAGCTAGATAAAAAAAAATTTATATTGAAGGCTAGTGTTTAAATAGCAATGTGCTAGAAGAAGTGTAAAGTATTAAATGCTGTATACATGTATTGGATTTATAACATTATTGAACGGTCCACTGAGATGATCCATTGCCCATTTTGGAAAATGTGTATTTTATGACATGTACCGGTACTTTATATTCCCGATTGGCATGAAGTTGATTCAAAGTCATAAACTAGCAATAATAGCCTGATATTTATGTAACAAGGATCTTTGTTCTAATAGGCACAACAAAAGTGTTCCACAGAGGCATGAGTCAAACGTTGCATAACATGTGAATTTCTGGGATCAACCCAAATGAAAGTCCATGTACATGTATTTGCTTTGTGACAAAATAATAGAGATAGCCAAAACAATTTCATAAAAAAACTGAGTGGAGATGGTGCAATATGGTTTTACAGCAAACACATAAGTTTGCATCAATGTGTGTACTTTGGAGAAAATATTTTTACTTCAAAATTGCATACATCTTTAAGATACAGTTGAGTACTACACAGTAAGTCCATCCTTTTAGCAATCGCAAAAAATATTCAATATGAACCACTGTCTCTAGCAAGTCAAGAGCATTAATTATGTGGCTAGTTTTACAGGCACATATACAAAGAAAATCCCCAAATGGAAGCCATGAATGTAATTGGCTGCTCAATCCGTGCTGTTTTCTCCTCCTTTAGGGAGAGTGGAGATATGGCAAATTAGCTCACTCAAGACAAGTGCTACATGGCAAGATAGGTGCTAAAGTCCTGGCATACTGCTCGACTGACATTCTATACTTGAAATCTTCCCTCCAATGGACTTGGACAATATAAGTGACAAATAAATCTCTACAGCGCTTTCCAATAATGGCAAATGTCTCGCACAGAGAACAAATGGCCTAATGTACCATGTCTATATATGTTGCAGCTGATAGATTCGTCCTTGAGCAAGTAGCAATAATGAATGGTAAGTAGCCAAAACGGCTTATACACAGAGTGTATAATTGATGGGATGAATGAGGAGCCAGGTAATAATTTATTCTACATGCTGATGTAGATGTAAGTAACAGTGGAATATGGAGTAAACACTAAATATGTCAAAGAAACATGCAACCTGACTGAGCTGCTAACAAAATTGCCAGACATGGTTTTATGGAGGCCTGTGAAAAGGACAGATATCCCGCAGAGAGAAGAGGGCAAAGAAAGCTTTGAGAATAAGACCATTAACTGTACACGGACAAATGGAATTCAGTCTACATAATAAAGGTTCGGATGTTGATTTTGAATGATATTGATGGGTGTTCATGAAGGAGACACACACACAACCCCTAATTACATCATGGAATGTAGCAGGCGATATACAGTGGCCCTCCCCTGTACAGGCACTTTATCATACACATGTAGCAACTTAGGAGACCGGCTTCGGAGAAATATGAAGTGGGTCCATACAAAGAAGAAGCTGCAGATCGGAAAATATACAAAGTAAAGAAAACTCACGAAAGGTACTTACTTAAATGCACTCAAGGGGAATTGTCTGGGTCAAAAGTTACATAGAAAGTCGGGTGTTTCTAAGTGTAAACAGTACTCAAGCCAACAGGAGTGGGGATGGTTTACCAAGCTTAGGAACACACCCACAAGCTGCTGTCTGCTGCCAAGTTTTAAAAGATGTTTTGTAGCCTGCTTGTAGGTGGTGAATTGTATGCGTTATTCCCAAATGGAACTATAGTGAACCAGATTAGTGAGTCCACAATTCGTCGAAAATGCTTAAGTTGAAATTTTGACTGAAGATATCGCATCACAATCAATCAGTACATTTCTATTGCGACATTCCAGAACTCACTGCTCATGGTGCCATGGCACCACAGACAGAGTGCAAAAGATTCAACTCAGGATTCGAGTTTCTGCAAGAATATGTTTTAACCCATTGGGTCTAAACTTCAAACGAAATGCACGATTCATCAATCAATTCAAGGTGTAAACTCCCCCAATAACTGTGAGAGAAATTTTCATGGAAAGAATACCTTCCCAACCTTAAAGTCCATTTAATGCCCCATATCTTTCATCAAACCCAGTAGCAGGGTTAAACCCAAACTGCTACATACAGTACGGTGCCTGACTGTTGTTGGTGACCGAAATCGATGTAATATGCTGATAACACTGGTCAGTCTCACTGTCAATGGCAGGCACCTTAATAATAACCAGAACTGAGGTAATATAACATAGCACCAAAATTACTTCCTGGTATTGTAGGTACATGTAGCCTGCTACAAATGAGTCAAAGATATCAACAAATTAGTAATAGTTCTTGCTATTAAATGTCATTGCAACTCAACTGTATTAGAGTGTCCAACATAGAGGGAAAAAGCCGACATATAACCTCCTGCTAGATTCCAAAGGTGTTTGCTGACCAATTTCTTCCTAGCGAGGACATGGACAATAATTGTGTACCCTCCTGTATAAGGAAGTAACAGAGGCCAGACCTTTCCCATGTGATGGGTGCTTTCCCCCACCCAGACTCTATCATTCAGCTGTCTCCAGACAGCTAATCAATATGCTATCCCTTGTATGGGCAGCTCAGCCTGAGGGGCAGAAAGATATCTGTGCTGTCTTAGCATCTTGGTTAATCTGGCCTTTAATGTCTCGCGAAGAAAACGCAATCTTCTTAAAATATACATGATGTACCATCTGCAATATATAACAGACTGAGAACAAGTGTTGATTGCAAGGCTACGCACGCCATGAAGAATTAAATACTGGTAGGCAATTTATTATTATTATGGCATATCAGATGTAACAAAAATTTGATCTACAGTGATCACTATAGCACACCCTGAGGGTATGTGGTTTCTTTCAGGAGAGAAATCCTGCAGAATTTAAGTACCTACATGTAGTACAGTTGTACTGAGATTATACTTGATAGGTCTCTCTCACCCAAGGACTCTCTACTCTGTGACAAAGAGAATTAAATTTGGCATAAGAGGCCTGGCTTTTATTACAATGTGATTCTTCTGTTATAATCATCAATGAGGTTAAAAAAAGAAATTCAATAATACCCTTTACTATGCCACCCTGTTAAAATATAATAATACTGTGTTTTTTACTGTACAATATTGTTAAGTGCCCTAAAGCATAAAAATATGCGTACGTTCAGACATAAACCCAATATTAGAAGATTTTAGATAATGCTTTTCAACCTAAAAAACATAAGCAGCTTATATTTGAAATAAGAGCAAAAGGTAAGGAGGATAATTATGATAGTTAAGAACATTTGTCAGATTTATGTCATATTCTGAGAGTCACTGTTAAAAAATGTGCTACCTATATATTTAATTTTTGCTTAAAAAATGTCATCTGATTTTTAATCGATGATCAATCCATGGTACATTTAACACCAAATCAGATAACTGATTGTAAAATAATAATGTAGCCAATCCCAACACTAAGTCTTTGGATCTGTAAGAACAAAATGATTTTCAATACGTATAAATATAGCAGTGCAGTATTCCATTGGACAGTCAAGTCACCCTGGTCAGCCCAACTTGACCTCAATCCATGCCATAGACCCTTAACGGCTCCTTAGATTTCATGGCCAAGGATCTGGCAGCAATCATCGTTTCTACATCAATCAATTACGCAAGTCTAATGGCGGATTCATCACCGCCAGTCATGGCGTGCTATCGACCATTGGGAGCCATCCATCCCCAATCGGCCCATTGCCCAGTCTGGCAGCATTTTTGTAGGTGGAGGAGGTGAGATGAGACTAGGCTAGGCAGGATAAGAGCTGTAAATGGGGCTTAAATTTCATTTAAAAAAGAAACGTCAACCATAAACACCCCTGAAACGAGCAGAATCATTTCATGTTGTCTCAGAGTCTCCCCTCTCCAGTTTCCTTAAGTGGTTTGCATTACTGTGGCAGACAGTATTGATGACACTGGAATGAGACGGCCGGCCAAGGAGAAAATTTGACCATCGATTTGCATTCGACTGGGGAATACCATGGAACTAGGGCAGAAAAATAAGCCATACAGTCACCTACACCTTGTCTGCTAGACATCCGTCGGCAACCATAGCAGCATTCGTTGGCATCGGCAACCGACGACCTTGTTATATTTTCCCCGAATGAGCTATTATCAGTGTTCAGCCACCCAATTGGAGATGATTACATCATGTATCTAGGCACTTTTGCCAGAATGGGGCTTATTAAGCTTCATACTGAACCAAAGCTATACAACACAAATATGCCAGAGGAGGACCTAATTGCACACTCACTGGCTTGTGGAAGGATCAAGGCTGATTGGGGTTATTTTTCAAGATAACACACCCCTCCTGGCTAGCTTCCTGGGGGCTTGATATACCCAATCAGCTCTCAGGACCTCACTGCCTCAATGGTGGACTCAGACTGTGGTGTTATGTTAACCACTGAGCTGCCGGAAAAGGGTGGTCTTTAATATTAAAGCATCAATTGCAAAAATCCAATCATTGCTATTTATTCCATTCCACTTATTATTTATCACAAAATAAACATTGCCAGTAAAAAAGATTCATCGCATTATTGACAGATGAAATTTATCTGGCTGTTTCAGCTCTAGTTCACTGGGGAAGAAGTAATTGTTTAGATAACTGCACCTGTAGCCGCAACTTCCATAATTCTTATGTACCACCACAGGGACACACTTTTGGTAAGCAGACAGCTTTATTACTCCGTAATTCTGTATACAGTCACACCGTTGCTGAACTGGTCCAAAAACTGAAATAACATGATAGCCAGTTCAGAGAACGCTGTACTTACATATAAGTGCATAATTGTACGGTTATTCATTAACATCTTTTAATCACAACAAAATAAACAGTGACACTATACGTTCACCAACTTAAACGTTATATAGGCGATATAGATTCTACTGTACACGGTCACAAGACATGGGCACAATTATTTAGGTCAAGTACACGCGAGCTGATGACTCCGTTACAAGATAATTCAGCATAAAATAAGTTTGGATAAGGTACACAACCTGATATAAATGCTCATTAAAATACTTTTCTGGTATGTTATATAAGTACACGAGAACTTACTCTGTGTTCCGTCCAAATCTGTTTAACTATGTCAAATTAGCCTGCAATGAATCCGTGTGCAACTGAGATAACCAATGAGGTTGCAGGATTGGTCGGCCAATACGATATAAGCTTTAAAGAAATACTAGAGGGAAAAACTCGCGTGCCTAGGCGGGATTCGAACTCGTGACATATGGATAACGTACAAATTCAACTAAAACTAAACGACACTCATACCAACTCAGCTAACACATCCTTACGGAAAGCGGTTACTATGAAGTCATTCATTGAGACTTAATAAAAGTAAATGGTGCATTTACAGCGCCAGTGTAAGCTATTAGTTCATTGGCTGGTGACTTCTCACTGTGAAAATAGAAATTGTTTCCATGACTTCACACCAGTAAGATTAAAATTGTCTAACTGATCATTCCATCTTTACCTACATGCATAAACATATATTATAATTAACACTATATTTTGTAAGTAAGCTGTGTTAATTGGTAAAAGGAGGTGATGATCGCTTGCCCCTTCAGAGATTCAAGACAACAACTTTGGTACCACTTCATCCACCGCATTGCTACTTTTTATTAATAGTATACCATGAGCACATGATCATTGAGTTGAAGCCGGAAACTCATACCATAAAAGCTCAGTACTTTTAAGAGTGCACAGAAGCTCAAACACACTCCAACTGATATAATGGCACTTGGAGTGATCTTTTGTCATTTTCCTGAAAAATCTCAAGTCTAAAAGTCTTAAGTCTAGTTAACTACCATGACAACCATGGTCTTTTTTATCTTAAAAGATCAGTTTTCATCTTAGTAATTTTTTCGGAAACCAGCCCCTTCACAAAATTGCAGATATCTTAACCGATTTTCGACTCACAAGAACCTGCAATCTCTGCAAGAAGTTTTATCAGATTATGCATGCAGATTGTGCAAATGTTATATGAAAGCTGCATCTGATAAGAGTTGTATTTGTTCTTCTTTAAAAAAAGGAGCTATTTATAACATTAAGACCCTTAACGCCATGCGAATGTTTGATTTTTGATGAGCAAGTCAAGATCAAGATGCAACTGAATTTTCACCTCGAAGAACCACCCAGACGATTTGTGGTGTTCATATTGGGAAAAATCCATAATACATTCTGAGCAAACAATTGGTTTTACAGCAGTAGCATGCACTGCGGTCAAGAAATGACTTTGTGAACACCATGGAATATTAACTTTGCAAATACATGTAATGGGTGAATAGGAAATCTGAGTGAACCTGAACATGCTGATTATGATTATCCTAACATGACTGAAAGTCATCTCTAAGCCTTGGATGCAGCCTTAAGAAAATCTGTACCGTCTAGAAGTTAACTTAAGTTCGCTAATCGTCTTGACAACCACGATTGTCTTTTCTATGCTTAATATCAATTTTGGACTACAGAAATTTCCAGAAACCTGAGCCGCTGGTAATACATGGCTTAAGTGTTCGTAATTCTCTGGCAGTGTAAGGAATACAGTCAAACATATACAGTACTGTGTTGGTTCTTAATTGTATCTCACTAAGGTACAGAATAACGCTGCTAATGCTGGACTTGAGGCTTTCTATGCCAGTAAAGCAATAGTCAGAAGCCTGGGGACACAGTGCACAAACATATTTGTCTCCTATCAATGTCTCACGAACGATCTTGGAAACAGGATTTTGATGGCCTACGAGTAGCATGTACTGGTCACCTTGGCAATGACTGGGTCTGGCACAAAATTCAACGGCTCCTGATACCGGTAAATATATAGATGCTGCTCAACGCTTTATGGAGTCATATATTACCTCCTTGTAGGCCATCTCAACTGGGCAAACAAACCGACATGGCCCACAAGAAGGACACACCGGTTTTCCAACGATAAGGGCAACACCATTCCCTAGAGATGTCCATAAATAGCCCACTGTGGCCTGCGCCATTATGGCAAACGACTGTAACAATAGACTGGCAACAAGCAGTCATATCAGACAGCAGTGAACCAATGACAGAACAGGTCGGAAAGCAGGATTGGCAGAGGCCAAAATGTCTTCTGTTACCATGGAAACATAATGCTGAGCTGCGTGGATTATTCGTATTGACAATATTTTCCACGGAATAAGCATGATCTTATATCATCTTTTAACTCTTCTTCATTATAGATTGTGTGCAGTGATCTAAAGTGAGCCGCTGCATAAAATCCAGACACCATTTAATTAACACCAGACTCCTGTAGGGAAGCAATTATTGCCAATGTTTTTCTGTGACGGCGCCATCGCACAAGTTCTTCCTGAAGAATGCATAGCAGACACTGTTGTGTGTCCAGCAAGGACATCATGATTAATCGAGTACAATGGTACACCTAGAAGTACACCATGCATGGACATTGCTGGTTGAGACTCAGGGTAGACTTGAGAAAGGAAAGGGGGGAGGGTAGGGGGCGGGGTTGGTATTTCCTGTGTGTCACTTGTCACTTTCAATGGCAGAGGACACCTCCATATGCCGTCTACACCTTCCAGCCCCAGTATCATCCCACTGCAAACAGCGTGGAGTACCTACGGTGGCTTATCACCGCCACACACATCTCCTCCAGTGACCAAACACAGCGGATGCATGTCGCGCACAAAGCCCCAATCTCGCCTTCGCTAAAAGTGGTCCTTCATTTAGCCCATATTACTTTTCACTTTGCATACAATCCAACATCAAAGACGCCGTTAAGCGCATGCAGTGATGGCAAATGAAAGATTCGTCACCTGCTGGTCAAATCACATTTCTATGGGGATATTTAGACAGACCATTGAAATGGAAATTTGCTTGTGGACAGTGATTGTGTAAATATATGTCTGGCTCACTCTTACTGCAGTTCCACCCTATATACTGGGCATATGTTAGTGCATACCAGAGTCACAACAAGTCAAACAAAACTCTAAAAGGACATATTGAAGCTGATTCATCAAGTTAATGGACAAATTTACATACATCTTACATATGTTAGTGATTCTAGCATCTTGACATGCAGCCATCAGTCTCGAATTGTCTGACGGTCCTATTCTGTTTGGAAGGGGCAATATTGTAACCTGATCTCTCAGACCACATAGTGTAAAAATTTTATTTTAAAAAAGAAAAAAAAGAAAACAGCATAGCATACCTGAACCTTCTATTACATTCTTGAAATGCAATCTTTGCCCAAACAAAATTTAAAAAAAAATATAGTATGATAGATTGGCACTCTGGTAACCAAATTGTTACGAAAAACTATTGATGTCAAAAGAACTTTTATATGCCGGTATATATATTTCAGTGTTACAATAGCACTTGCTCTAAACATGCCAGCCATCAAGAGAGTGTGTTTTTTATTCAAGTTACGCCATAATAAAAGTCTTTTTATGTCAGCAGTAAGTCCATGTCTCAGCTTATGAACTTCCCTCAATCCCAATGCCATGCCCCAGCTGTCCTAAGTAATCTCTGAAGCATCATCACAGTCACTAATTTCCATAATTCTACATCCTTTGTGGCTTGAAATCTGGTAATGCCAAAGCTTTTAAAAGCAATTTGCTACTGGGGCTTTGGTTCTCAAAACCAGAACACTATTTAAGCAGTCTTTTACATAGCTGAATTTTTATTCCATGAAATATTAAAATACATTAGATTTGTAGACATGCTGCATAAATGCAAACTTGTAATTGTTCAACAGGGTAAAAAGCCCATAATCAGAAAGCCCAGAATTAGAAATTTGTGTAGGTTATAAATAAAAAATATTGTCTCAGCCATGTCTTTTGCAGCAGTAGAATTTCTACAATATAGATAGATATTTTATTTTGGAACATTTGTCAATTTCACAATATCCGGTACATCAATACAGGAATAACATCATGTTCCTAGTTGACAGACAATGAAGCCATTGAAGGCTCTTATATCATTGTAAAACAATGTATCATGAGTGTTATACAAGCATGTGTAAACTTAACACTAAATCATGTTCAAAATTGCCAGTTCTGTTAGTGCACAGGCTCTAACGCTACAGCCTCTATGCATTATAAAAATTATCATTTGGTGGGATATCTCATTTTCAATTTCTGTGGCATTTCATTGACATGTAGTATACTAGCTTGTAAAAACCCACTAATAAGACCTGTGGGCTGTTTCATAAAGCCGGCTAACTTTTTAGCCGACTAACTTTGCTTTATGAAACACCCAACTGCACAGTCAAGAGGACAGTGGTCTTCATTCTTAGCTGCTCTTAATGCTGGTGTATAACTTTTGTTGTTCAAAAAGACTGGTTATAACATCAACAGGACAGTAATTTTTAGGTGCTCTTAATTCTGGTGTGTAACTTTTGTTGTTCAAGAAGACATGGTTATAATATCTTCAGTGGTCTTATTTCAAGGAAAGTCTCAAGGTGGCAGTTCTACTTTACTACATCTGACAGTTAATACATGGTCCAAATATCGGTGGGAATCTGCTAATCGGGAAGAATTAATGTTCGAGTTGTTCCGGAATAGTGGTTTTATCTGGAGAGGTGGTTTAGTAGTAACCGGCTTAGGACTTGTGCCGGAACAAAATCTGGTGGGGAATGTGTCAGTTATGGAAAAGACCACAACAGCGTTGAAACATACATGTCGCTGTACCAAACAACACCTGACTGGTGGTTATTTCAGAAACTATGGGCTCTATGGGCTTGGAAAGTGCTGTATCTGTTCGACATGAAAGCACCCCTTGCCAACAGCAGAGGGATGTCCAAGAAATTGTTTGATCGGGATCTGTTATTCCAGATTATTACAGTGTGAACATGGCCTAAGTATCTTCCATAATATTAGTTCCATAATGAACTATCGGGGCTTGGAAAGTGCTGTATCTGTTCGATATGAAAAAACCCCAGTTGTCAACAGCAGAGGGACTTGTCCAAGAAATTGTCTGAATGGGATCTGTTATTCCAGATCATTCCAGTGTGAACAATTGGCCTAAGTTTATATATCTTCCATAATGTTTAAACTAATGCTATGCAACTTGGTGATGATCACTTGAACCATATTAGGGCTATTATACCATTGACTTGGAAAAAGTGTCAAGGGACCAGTTTCCAGAAAAATCTTAAAGTCCTGATACTGACTTAAGTTCACTCATCTTCATAGCCATGGTCTCAAGTTTCCATATTCAAGATCACTGGTGGAAATAAGATTTTTTTAAGAAACCAGCCTCCGAAACAGACTTATTATAATCCACTGATCACCTTGGTCGCTATTGTCTTTGCCATGCTTGGATGAGTTGCCGTCAAGGTTTTTCATGGAATTAGTCCCCAGGATTCTGAGGTGTTATTTTCCCAGTCCATTTAATTTCTTTGCATTATTTACCATAAAAAGGGACTTATTAATAATATTTTATGTTACTACCATTTTGCTAATATAAATTCTTGCCTCACTCTCTATTCTCTGCTGGTCTTATGAAAATGCCGGAACATTTTATACTTTTCATACTTACACTTTTATACTTTTCAATTAATGTTGTGGAACAGTCTATTATAATGCCACTCAGGGGTTAACAATATTATGTTTCATCATACCACAAGTGTACCAGTATATATTTACTTCAACGCAGTTAAAAAAATACATAAATATATATGCAAGTATTAAATGTGAGTTGTTCTTTTACCAAAATCATTCCATGGAGGGTTCAACAAGAGCAAGTTAAAGGTAGAACAATCAATCAAATCAATATAAACATACCACAATCTTAATGTCTCATTTCTATGGCATTTGTCATGTCTTAGCATATTATCTTTCCGACCGGTGATAAATATCGGTTCCGACTTTTGTTAGGTATATGCCAGCCTGACAGAATGCAATCCCCATGGCTTGTTACTCCTTTTGTAAGCATAGGTGTTATGATGTATGTGACTTGATAGAAATCTACGGTCGGCAATCTGAAAGGGCTCCAGACCCTATGTAACACGATGAAGAGGGGCAGTAGTATAGTCTACCCATGCCGCACACTGGCTGGAATTTCGACTTGGTTCATTTTCGCTGTCATGTTTAACATGCTAAACGGGCTTTCCATTTACATCATAACCCTGTGCTTGCACTCAGAATGTATTCATCGAACTAACCGGGGCATGAAAGACACCCACTCGGTTTTCTTTTACCCCCTCCTCTTTTCTTCGTATCGCCAGCCATTGTGAATGTCTTCTTTCTTTCCTTTTATGCTTTTCCTGGGCCCCGATGCACATCTAAATGGACCTACAGCACAATATCCTTCCTCCTCCAACTCCCGAGTGGTTCTACGGCTATTTTACATGGCAGAGCACCAAAGGATCAACAAAGACTCATAGCCATAACAGTTGCCACACAATTTGCTTACTTCACGGAATTTGGAGAGTTAAAATCCCAAGTTGATAGAATTGCATGTAGTCTGCATGGCAAAATATTAGGACAAATGTGCTAATTTATTTCACCGCAAAATACCCCTATAAACGCAAAATTTTTTACGACAATTGCATTTCCAGCAAGGCGACTGGTCATTGTGGAAGAAAAACAAGTGTGGGTGATCTAACTGTTGTAATTCTTTGAACTAACCAGATGCATGATTGTAGCAATACACTATCCTAGGTACAGCATTACCCATAGTACTTCCTACTGCAGGCCACACATCATTATACATAACAACCGGAAATAGCTGAAATAATTGGCGGGTTTGTTTCTTTTTTTTTTCCATATTTTCCCCCTTTTTTCGATTCAGACTCCGGCAGAGGCTCCCTCATAGTGTGAAAATGTTTGTCTTCCTGCAGTTGCCTCCCGATTCCGTTGTTGTGTTGTCGTCCAGCCAAGCCATCAACTTTTGACATATCAAATAGGCAGTGCAAACATCAAAAGCTACCTAACCGTGATGCCAAGTCAATCTACAGTGCCTTACCCCCTCTCCCAGCGCAGTGTGAAGTCCACCTCGGAGAGAGAGGAGAGGGGGACGCCAGTGCACAGGCTAACCCTAAACCTAAGCATGCTATAATTACGCCAGCCACCGACCGACCGGTGCATGTGCATCACAGGGATCGACAGAAACCTAGAGCTGAAATGCGTGGGATTTCCCAGGACCATTGTCTGTGGTTATTTATAGTGCCATCTCTGACGAATGTCAGAATGATTAACACATAGTTGTGCATGGTGAAGCTGGTATCTTTACATCAGATATCTGCAATGTCTGCACTTATATCTATAACATCACAGTCATGCGTACTGTTTGCTCTTTTCTCTTTGTTCTCGGGTGACATCATAAATTTACACAGTAGGAAAGTAAAGAGCTTAACTCAGTTTTTGATTGATACTGTGATTCACAGAATTGAAAATTAATAGATTACCATTCCTAAATGTTTGTCTCAGTTACAGTAACCAGGTATCATCCCCTCTCCCTCTCTTACTCGAGATGAGGATCCTATGAAAATTTTGGAAATCTTTTCCATCAACTTTGGATCAGTCAGTAAGATCTTCCTCACTACTTAAAGTTGAGATTGAGATCAAAAGTTATTATATATTGTAGAAAATAGTTCACAGCTGTTCACTGCTAGATGCTATGACTACTATTCTGTCAGTTCATCCTGTACATAGGAGAGTAATACCTTGGTATTTTAATTTGTTTTAATGACTCAGTTAAAGGATGAGCTGCCCAGAACCTTTTTTTTAACCATGTCACACACAGTGCAATTCTTCAGTAAGATTGAGAATGGAACCTCTACTGGCTACATGCAAACTCAGAACCCACAGACTGACTGGAGCTCTTGTAAATATTAAAATTGAAGTTTGAGTTCAGACGTCAGATTCTTAGCCAATCAAATTGCTCAGATGTGACTCCAGTGTAGGCAGTTTCATCTGTAATCCAATTGTATATATGCTCTGAATAAGGAGTATTTGGTGCCACAAATTCGCAGTATGAATAATCAGTTTCATTCGGAAGCCAAACTACCTTGGTCATATGACTACCCTTTAGCCAATCATATTGCGACAAATAAAAGCTCCGCCAATCGTGAGATGCCC
>JAAUYG010091974.1_pt1 | contig 17416 bp, 16 predicted proteins | sample 7278091 | NCBI WGS metagenome assembly JAAUYG01 (sample SAMN14350201, study PRJNA611818) | marine sediment metagenome | isolation source: surface marine sediment (0.6m) | place: French Polynesia: Moorea | collected 2018-08
CGTTAGAGCTATTGTACTTTATTACAAGATGTGACTTGACAGCTTACCTTAGACTTTGCACTCTTGTGACCATAATAATTTTTTCTAGTAGACCCTGCTTAGATTCATAGTGCAGTTTACACATGGTTTGTCACTGTATGACCCTTTTGGTGTTGATGTGCCGTTAAACTTGGATATTCCTCCTCCTTGCACTCATTTGATCATAACATTTCTTTTCTAGTGGACTCTGTTTAGACTCATAGGGCAGTTTACACCTGTTTTGTCACTGTATGACCCTTTTGGTGTTGACGTGCCGTTAAACTTTGATAACACTCACATCGTTTTCGTCTGCTCTCTGGCTAGTCTCTTCTGCACCTTGGACTCCATTTCCTTCAGGAACATCACCGTGTGCCTTGTCAAACACTATCTTTAGGTCTTCCTGCTCTTTGCCTCTGTAAGGGGTGCAGAGAGCAGCCTCCCCGTGGCGCACACTGGGTATCGGGTCTTGTCGGACATTTTGTTCAGGCTTTGCCTGATAGCGAATGCTCTCACACAGTGCAGTTCTTAGACTGTAGCGACTTGAATTGACGTTGCAATCATTATCACCTGTTTCGGCACAGTATGACCCGTTTGGTGTTGATGTGCCGTTAAACTTTGATAACACTTACACTCTTTGCCTCTGTAATTCGATTGCTTTCTTTTTGCACTGACTATGTCTTGGTCATATTATTGTCGAACATAATCTACAGTCCGCAGTGTTGTATCTATTCCATTACAAAGCCCAAACTTGCTTCGAGCATTCATCACTCCACGTTTGCAACCACCACGCCAGAGCTGTATGGAGGTAAGATCTTGGTCAAATGTAAATATGGGTGTTTATCGAACATCAAGCAATGACGATATGGACACACCCCAAAGCTGGCCTCAATTTTTTACTGGATCGAGTTAGGGTTGTCTCGTTCTTCTCATCTGTCACAGCCACAACCAGTAAGGAGGTCAACAGTGGTGCTACCTGTTTTGTTTAGTTGATGACATCATCCGATGAAAACGTTTCCAGTGTCCTTAGAGTCCACAGATAGTGGTTCTTCAGGGTGAGATGTTTGACTGTCCTCAATGCCGTTATAACCTGACGAACGTCTTTTCAGGAAGGTTATGATGGCCTGTTTTCCAGCCTTTGATTTGAAGTACATCATACAGAGACCTTTTTTGTACTTATGGCCGTGTTTTGTCACAGTCGGAATACCGCGAGCAGCTTCTGCCTCACTAACTGGGCAACGTTGCCATGGTTCGGTTCAAGGATTTCCTTGGCGTGGAGCGACGCCTTTTATGGGGAGCTTTATGAGGAGTTTGGGTTGACGATTTGAGCGTGCGTTTTGTTGCGAGGTATGAACCCGGGGTCATCCCTAGTGCTCAAACTGAATATTGTTTGCAGTGCCTGACTGACCGTGTAGTCTGTCCCACCAAGCTTTGCTTCCAAGCTAAACCTCTAATAAGTTTCCCCCTTTAACTGAAAATCTCTTCCTCACAAACACTACACTGCTTGTCCCTGTTTGGCTCAAGTCTGGTATGATGCAGAAGTCCAAGATTAAATTTCAAAATGGTTACTAGGAAAAGAACAATAAGTTTTACTTTTGTCAGTCTTGGCCATACCAGGAATTGGTCATAAAGTCTTCAAAACTATGAAAAAGTCTTCTTGTATTTAGCGCAATACACAAATGCATTCATAACACACCTAGTGGCATATATAATGGGAGATGAAGTACATTACCATGCAAACAAGCACGAGTTAGCATTGCACACAGTTTTATTTCACTCATTGCTCCCCAAGTTTGGATATTTAAACCCAGTGTAAGATTCAGAAGGAAAAGTGTTCCGGATTCTCAGGACAGCACATGCTGGGAGTGTCACGCGTATATGTTAGCCAGTGTATCCCCAGCACTTACGAACCACCTCTCTATAAGCACTGTACCTGTAACGTTCATGAGATTGCTGGCCATAGTGTTCACACTTCTTTTTATACCCCGGGTATGCGTTACAGAGTGACCAAACATTCAGGCACATAAGGTCGAATCCTGGGTGCTGTGTGATAAATTGTAGTTTTACCATCCAACTCCTCCATAAATGCTGTTGTAACATGGTTTCTTTCCTGGCAACAGCGGCGGCATTCAGCAAGTGTGGCCATGAGCTGGCATTGGCTACAGGAACCTGAAAGTACATAAACTTTGGACAGGAACTTTGGCCCATTTCCAAGTTGGTTGTTAAGCAGAGCGCCAAGGCCCATGGGCCTCTTGTTTAAAATTGATTTTTCCAGTGCTGCTGACTTGTACATCAAGGATTACCTAGCCCCAGCCGTGGAGAAAGGGAACGCTGCTGCCACCCCACTCCGTGTTTTATACAGGCACCGCTGGAAGCAAACGGTTCACCCTTCAGTTCTCAAGTATTGCCTGCAGTCACAAGTGTCAGGGAACCTTCCGCAAACCTTCATCTTCCACAGTCCAACCAAACAAGATGTGGAGTCGGTGAGGGTGGTTGTTACCACCCTGAGCTCCTCCCATCTGCTTCTGGACCTGGGGATAGATGCAGGTTAGTGGACAGAAAAATTACCAGGTTGCTTGTCTTTTAACTGGCTAATGTAAAAAATTCAGCTTATAGTCTGATGGAATGTGTAGGGTATTAAAATCCAAGAACTTCTGAGTTAAGTCTGCACCCCCTTTTGCCAACTGTTGACTGCTACCTGAGTTGACTATATGGGCAGGTTATTGAAGAAAGAGTTGATAATCTGTATACATATATCGGTGTCCCAAGACAATGACTGACTCCTGTAGGCTGTGTGCGACTTGCATTTTGGCACTTTGTGCACCAACAACTTAAGAAGTCTGGAAATAATTTATCAGCTTGTCATTGGTTTCTGATACCAGGGAACATCACCTTAACTATATCCAGGTAATTTTGATCTCAAATGGTCAGGTGACAAGTTGCCACAAGACCATTTTTAAACCAAGTTGAACTTGACTTGTATAATCGTTAGTTGGGAGGTCAACTTGGAGGCCTTTTTGCCCTACTTGTATAATAGTATAAAGATCTTAATACTGTTCCATTATATAGTCCGCACGTAGACTTTTGAATGACTTTCAGAAAGATCGAAAATTGCATTCTGTTAGCGTGATTAACACTTGCGGATTCTTAAGGGATAACTGAACGAGTTCATGAGTTCCCATGGGGAGTCTTAATTGGGATTTTCCACTGTAGCAATGAAGTGACAAGAATGCATTGTGTAAGGGAATGCAACGTGTGATCTACTAGACCTTCGTGTGTTTCCCAGATCACTTCACTCATATTCTGTTGGATGAGGCCGCCCAGTCACTGGAATGCGAGAGCCTGCTTCCGCTGTGCTTGGCTGGGGAGCACACCCGTGTTATATTGGCCGGAGATCACATGCAGGTAACGAGCCGTATCCACTGAATCAACATCCGTGGGATATAATGCCCCAAAACAGTTTGTCTTTTCATTCATAAGAAGGCATCAGATTGTGATATGTGTTAGCTTCAATGGCAGATCTTGTTCCTTTTATTTAGAGTTACATAAATATATTAATAATGGTGAATTAGGTACATATAATCCAATATATATTTGATGTGGCTAGGATAATCTAGACCTTTTCCATCATATGTATGATTGGATAAATTTGAGTCAGTATTCTAGTTATAACCAGCATTTACCAGCAAACTTCTTCAACTGTTACATGCAAACCCACTGATACTGAAGTTAGTGCTGGTAATAAGTTAGTCAAAGGAAACTGTTGTATTATCAGTTCATTTGCCCAGTATTCACTTAAAGACCTAGCAAGTACTAGTATTGAGCGGACATAGCAGTATGAACTGTCCTATACCTCTTGTCTGTTTAGACATTATAGCGTACATGTTTTCGTATTATTTCAGTGATTGTGTCCCTATAATTTTCACTTCTTTGATTTTCTAGCTCAGCCCAGAAGTCTATTCCGAGTTTGCCTGGGACCACAACTTCCACGTCTCCCTCCTAGAGCGTCTCAACGACCTGTACCCAGTGAACCACCCCTGCCGAATCCTCCTGGAGGAAAACTATCGCTCCCACCAGGTCATTATCAACTTCACGTCGGACCTTTTCTACGGCGGGAAGCTGGTAGCCAGCGGCAACCAGCCCAGACATCAAAAGTTTTATCCTTTGACATTTTTCACGGCGAGAGGCGAAGAAGTACAAGACCAAGACAGTACGGCATTTTACAACGATGCCGAGGTATGGGAGCTATGAAATATATAAAGCATTGAAGCACATAGCTGATGGAAGGTTCAGAATTAAGCCATTGATACTAACAGGAACAATGGGAAACTCCAGGAGAAGTAAAGGCACAAAATCCAAAATACTGTTGTATGCAAGAACAGTGGCTTATGCAGTGACGTTAGTGCATGTAATGCTTTAGGATGGTTTGAAAATTATTGGCAACTTATGCATTCCTAAAATCTCTTTTACTGTTAAACACATTATACGAGTCAATCATGCTTAACTGGCAACCTACAAGGTTCTATAGTCAGCAGAAATAGTCGATTTTAACAGGTTTGGGTTAATGCGATCAGGAACGGAACTTCGGCTTTCCATATCCTGAGTGAACACCTCTACCATTAGCTAATTTGACTGGTATTAATGTACATATGGAAGCAGGCTTCAGAATTGAAGGCCACCTCAAAAAATACACTTTGTGTTAATACGTTTAATAGGTGCCTCCATATTTACAAGTAGGTAAATATTTGAGTTGCCAAAAATGCATAATTAAAAAAAAATATTAGGATTATTCCAGAAATAATTATAAGATGTAGGTGGGGAGCATTTATTTTTACCCCCATGAGCTATAAATAATATATAATTTAATGTGTTGTGATCAATATTTCATATTATAGTTATAGTGGTGCCTCTCTCTCATCCAAAACCACATTATATAGATACCTGGAGTGACCTTATGTTAACTCAATCAACTCACTACAAACTCATTACGATCAGCTCAATACAATGCTACCCTGTATGTATAATCAAGACCTGGAACATGCACAATATGTGTAATGTAACATGTTGATAAATGTGTGTATGTATGTAACATGTTTACAGGTCTACGAAATTGCCGAAAGGGTAGCAGAACTGTTTCAAATGTGGCCGGAATCCTGGGGCAACAGGGACAACAACATTGGCGTGGTCTCTCCGTATGCTGATCAGATTTCTCGCATCCGAATGGAACTCAAGAAACGCAAGCTGCGAAACGTATCCGTGGAAAGGGTGCTCAATGTGCAAGGTAAAATTTCACTTCTTTTCTGGGTATATTCCTGCTTCGATTTTTGGGGAGCGATTTTACAGCAAACAGATTTATTAAGTGATAGTTCTTATTCATGTAAGATGTCACTGTAGATTTGTAGAACTCGTTGATAACGTGCACCGAGTATTATATTCATGCATAGCTTGGCCTGGTGTAGCCTTTTATGCCACGGAGGCATTTAGAAATGTTGGCTGAAATAGGCTTTGGAATTACCGCTTCCACCGGCTGTCTGTGTGTTGTAGCATTTATTGCACCGGTCTTCTGTGCTCTGCCACAATGAGAACTTTTTTTTCTGGAAAAGGCGCACATTGGTGGTTTGACTCCCACCCATCAGACATTTGAGGAAAAAAATGTGCCAAATTCTTTATGACATCTTATACATATTACATGGATGATGGCTCTACTAAATTACTAAATGTATGTTACCAATAAGATGGCATTATTAGCAACATCTGAAGAAGGATTTAGACTAGGGGTTCATTTCTTAAAAAAATCTTAAATCCAAAGAATTTTACATAACCTTTCCTTTGGTCATTAGGCAAGCAGTTCCGCGCAATTTTCCTGAGCACGGTGAGAACACACCACACCTACGCTGCCTCGTCCCACCTTGAGGACAAGATGGACTACGGTCTCCTGTCCAGTGTTAAACTGCTGAACACAGCCATCACTCGTGCTCAGTCACTGGTCGCGGTTGTAGGGGATCCTGTCTCCCTCTGCTCCATCGGCAAGTGCAGGTACGCTGTGAAATAATGAAGCATAAATTTTGCATATTACCGGTACATCGAAGTCCGAGATGTTAATGATATTATATAGGGAAAGTACACTTACATATTTCCTTATAGCTGCTTTGTCATTATTAATCTAGAGTATGGGTAACATCAGTATGATCAAGCTGCAACTATAGTTTCTGATTTTAATATCAGTTGAAAGAAAGAAAAGTATTATACGTAAGGTGTGGATCAACTGAATATGAACAAACTGTATGGCCGGAATGGAGCAAGGATGCGTGGGGTTTCCCTTGAATTATTTCATCTAATGCAAGGCAATGAAATTTACTGGGGTAATTTCACATTGGTTTTAATGGTACTCCACTGCAAACTCATTTCACATGTAAAATAGTTGAGTAGGTCCGTGGGTATTTTAGAGCAAATGTTAAGTAGTAAATTTATCCGTAGCATGGAAAAATATGTAGTGGTTGCTGAATGACTAGTGAATTTAAGGTCATTTGAGTACTTGCGATTAAACTCATTAATCACCTTCGCAAATATTTTTTTTCCAGGCTTAAGATCAGTTTATAAAACCAGCCTCGGATAATGTTAAACACTTCTTGAAAAGACTATACACATAAATATGCATATGGGATATCCGAGTTTTCCTTAGAGCTAAATATCAAGCAGTTCCTTATATCTGATCATTTGTTACTACAGATAATAATAACCATAACGAATTTGTGACTATTAAAATTTTTCAATGCCAGGAAAGTTTGGGAGCGATTCCTCGAAATCTGCCACAAGAGCAACAGCCTGTATGGCATGACCTGGGGCCAGATACGATCTCAGCTAGATGGTGTAGAGCTAAAGAAGACCTATCTAGAACTCAATCCCTTGGCACCCGAGTTCGTTCCCAACAGACTGCGACACGTCACCTACACACCTCCGGAGATGGTCGGCTTTGGGCGCTACGGCTACTACTTCCGGAATGAGACCTTACCTCTTGGCGGTGTCGTACATGTGCCGAAAATGGTGACACCTGTTGTCGGAATAAGGCCCGTGCATCCGACCCTAAACCCATTGCAGGCGGGTACGGCAGCAGCTTTAAAAACCGAACCGCATCCCCCAGGTTCAGCAGCAGCCCCGGTGAGTGAACATTTGGAAGTTGGATTAATAGTGGTTCCCTGAATGATTTACATTCGGATGTAGTTGGCATTAAATAACAACATGTATTTAAGGAGAATTGGTCTGTAACTTGTACATCCAGTCAGACTCCATGGTCATGATAGTAAATTACACATAGTGATATATTAGATAATCCTATATAATTATACTGACATGATAATAGATAATCCCATATAATGATAATGATATATTATAACACCACATATATTCATATACTGGTACTGATATATTAGATATAAATACTGATATAATAGATAATCCTATATATACTGCTACATTAGATAATCCCATATAAAAAACTGACATATTAGATAATCGCATAGTCTTGTTAAATGTGTGTTAATCCAAATGATTTAAGCCACCTTCTATGGTAGGTTATAAGTTACATAATATAGAAAATTGTTTAGAAGTTGCAAAATTTTTCTCCGCTGTTGACCCGTTCACAATTTCCCATTTGGTTCTTTGAGGTAAAATTTCAGATTTCTTGTATAGCATACAGATTTGAAACAGATGTTTTATATTTTATAAATGTTCAATTTATATTTACTAGTATCAAATGTGCAGGGCAGCAAATGCTGGCATTCAAGACCTTACTGGATATGCATGGGTATTGCTTGACAGTGGACTCAGGCTCCGTCATGGCATAGAGCCAGCCTTTGTCACAATATAGAACCAGCCTCTGTCACAGTATAGAACCAGCCTCTGTCACGGTGTAGAACCAGCCCATGTCAGAGTGTAGAACCAGCCTGTGTCACAGTATAGAACCAGCCCATGTCAGAGTATAGAACCAGCCTCTGTCACAATATAGAACCAGCCTTTGTCACAGTATAGAACCAGCTTCTGTCACTGTATAGAACCAGCTTCTGTCACAGTATAGAACCAGCCCATGTCAGAGTGTAGAACTAGCCTCCGTCACAGTAAAGCCTAATGCAGCCTAAATTCCTACCTCACACCTTACTGTATTATGTCTCCATGTCAGGTGATGGTACCCCAGGCGATGTTCCCAGCAATGCTTGCACAAGCCCAGGCAAACAGTCCCACAAAGCACCTGAATGTGAGCATTCCATCCAGTCCTTATGGGCCTCCGATGCCTGGGATGATTGCACTGCCGCCTCATCTGGCTCTCGCACAGAGGATGCTGTTGGCTGGACCACCACCACCGTTACCAGTGTCACAACCTTTTATGGTTGGCGGTCTCCCCTATATCCCTAGTAGTCGGGTTGTGCCTGTCCCCATGATGGGGAAACCTGGCATTCTCCATCAGCCCCAGTTTGTTGGTGTGCCTGTTAACAAGCCAGTAGCATCTTCCGAGGTGCAAACCGGTACAATGGTAAGCTCTAGCAAAGATCAGCCCGGCCCGCAATGGAATGGTTTGCTGGCTATATCTCAACCAGCTGCAGCTGCTGAGGATTCCTCCAAAAAGGAGAGTCAACCAACTGAATTGCAAGACTCTGCTATTGTGGCTATCACCAGTAAGTCCCCACCGCAATCCCCGACATTTCTTCTTGGGCACCCAACAGCAGCAGCAACGACGCAAAACCAGCACCCTGCACTCAACTGGGGGTTGAATCCAGATGACAAAAAACCCGGCAGCAATAGCGCATCACAGACAGCATCGCCATTGGCAAGAGAACCAACGCCTGAGAACCAATCGGTTGCCCAAACAAGGCGCTCACCTATGGACGTCAAATGGGGCACTCCACCTGGGATTCCTAACCTGCGATGTTCCTTGCCACCCGCCAGAGTAACAAGCAGCCCAGCATGGCTACCATCGCCTTCACAGTCCCCTAAACCAAGAGCGAATCCCGCGGATGCCTCTGTGAAAGCCCCTTGGAAGAAAGCTCAACTGCAGAAGGATGCACCGCTCCCGGCAGTCGATCCTTTGGCCTTCACTGAGAGGAGTCTGGATGAGATATCCAGCTCCTTCAAATCCTCGCCTGGCTTCCTGACAGAATCCTCGGTATCTAGTCTGGAGAACAGCCCGACCACCCGGACTGTTCCGCTGTATCTCAGAGGTCAGACCTTGCCAGCCGAGCCTCCGCAAGGATCGCCTTCTTCAGGAATTCGACCATCATATGCTCCTGCCGTCCAAAAGCCTACCACAAATTCTCGCCCGGCTTCCCCGGATCGCCCGTGTACCCCTCCGGAGATCTGCGAAAACGACATGGGAGGAATCCTGCAGTTTGACTCCGGAAGCGATGATAGCCTAGACCCCATGGATGTACTCAGAAATCTTAACATCAAGGCCTCCCCTGAAACAAAGCGACTGTATGAGTATTTCTCATAAGCTGGCATTCAGAGTGTACAAGTATTGTGCTTTTTACAGCGAACTGAATTCCGAACGAGTGGTAAGATTCCGCTGATTCTGCTGAAAAACACGCAGTTTTGCATTCCTGAAGTATCATTAGGTAGCATGGGTGCATGTATATATACCGTAATTCAGCATTTTAGCTTAGGTGGTTCTTCTGTGTAGAATGATACACCACTGTATGTATTCAATGAATGGCTGAGCCATTTGTCTCTTCTGACCATATATGCTTGGGAAACTGTAAAAGTTGTAAATGGCACAATGATTGATGTTATGGGGTCTGGGTGAGGTGATGAGGGGTGACTGGTACCTTTAGTCATTCATTCCCTGCAGTGCTGTATGAATCATCAGCAAATCACCTCTAGTACTACTAGTTTATCTTTATAAAAGATGGGGTAATGCAGCTACCAAGAGATTCTCAGTAAGCTACTTTGGCTGGAGACATGTAACTGCTGTCTGTGACACATAAATTTAATCTCATTATCTCACACTGAGAGCCTATACATGGTACATTTACTGATACATTATGCCCACTCATGTATTATATGTATGTACAACTCTGGTTTACACCCGGTGTAACCCAACACAAGCATGGCCTTACCCATTTCAGAGATTTTGCGAGTGGGTTTCCCAAACTCAGAAAATCTACCGAGAAATGGGTTAGTGCAGTTCGTATATATGTTGGTATACAGCAGTCCCTCTCTAATAAGGCCACCCTGTTTGCCAATAAATTGTGGCCACATTAGAGACGTGGCCTTTGCTGAGAGGAAGAAGTAAATACATTGATGTTAATAGTGGCAAAGATTTGTGGCCTTATTAGAGAGCGTGGCCTCTGTTGAGAGTGGCCACAAAGAGAGGGATTACTTTATTGTATTGACTGCCACTCTTCTGGGCTGTAAAATGTTTTAAGGTGAAGAGTTAAACACAAAACCCACTTAAATCACAGTATTGGCCCATCACTTAGATCACAAAAAGTCAAAACTTTGACTTTTATGTTTTAAAGAACTCCAGTACAGGTATGTAATGCAGATTTATCTATCATTCAGATGTCTCTTGTACAACGTAACACTCATCATCGTCTTGGAGTAGAGAAAATGATACCCACGCAGGGTTTTTTTACTTTGTTATGTGCGCCATTCTTTGTATCGAATCACATATGATGTGTTGACAAAGTACATTTGTGTTTTGTAAAATGAAAAAAAAGCAAAAACGAAAATCAATAAAAAAAAATAAAAAAAAAAAAAATAAAAAAAATATAAAAGAAAAGAAAAAGGCAAAAAAATCGGCTTAAAAGATGTAGTAATTATTAGCTCTGCTTTCAGTTTATATGTAATCAGTTAAGTCTTTGTGCCTTTGAGTAAAAAATACTTCTAGAATAGGCACATTTTCTTCAAGAGTATAATTTATATACTAGGTACATGTACTTCTGTAAGTAACGGCAGAAGTCATACATGAAGTGTGTAGATGTATAATATTGATTACTAATCACGTAACAACTTATTTTGTACATACCCATGTGTTACTGTTACATTAGGTTCTGGATGAAGAAAAATTTTTTTTTTAAAAAAAATACAAAAAATACTTGAAAACAGAACAAAAAAAATGCATTACTACAAAATAGAAAAAAAAAATCATGGTGGTGGCTTGCATTTTGTTGAAAAAGTTCTAGTTTCTGCTTCAAGAAATTTTGTGGTTGTATTTGAGGTATACGGCTAAAATTAGTGTACACCATATATGCATTTTTACGGCTTTGCTTCTTACCAAGTGTGTAACTACTCATGCAGGAGTCCTTGAAAAAGAAATGGAATGTTTCTTTGCGTTGTGTTAAACAGTGAAAATGAGAAGATGAAATGAGTCATGTAATAGACTGGGTGTGGTACCTAGGACCGCTATGTGCTGTGCAACAATGACTGCTATCTCATGTATTTATGCGGCCTTATGATGGCGGGCTGATTGCCCCAGCAATCTCAATTCTTAATTCTGCCTTACGTCATAAATTCTGTGTTTTATCCCAGAATGAATATACAGTGTGACATTATTGGTAAGTTAAAAATAGAGCCTTTGTGCAGCAGGTGTAAAAAAAATGTGCGAAAATTAAATTATAGTCATGTTATTTTAAAAAGTTTGTTTTTAATACATTTCTAATGTTGTGAATAGCTGTTGGTGTTAGATGTAAAAGTTTTGTGAAGTTGGGTTTTATGATAGCTCTGATTGTCAGTAAAGTTAAAACAGTACAGTGAAACTTGTCTTGAGACCATTGCCTGGAGGAACCACCTGTCTTGAAGGGCCACATGTTCCTAGTACAATGATCTAGTACATTGATCCCGTACTTACACCTGTCACCAAAGACCACCTATATTGAAAGGCCACATTTATATGGCCAATGGGGGTGGTCTTTCAAGACAAGTTTCACTGTATATTCTTGATTATGGATCGGAGGTTGTGAAAGTCAAGGTCATATATAGTCTTAGAAGCACCTAGTAATTAATGCCGTTGGCTGTATTAATGGACACGACAAATTTACATTATCCTCTGAAGCAGGATGCTGGGTGGGTGGTGGTGAAGGGGGGGGGGGGCACTGGCAACCCTGCTGCTGCTAAAGCAACAACCTTGGCCTTCTTAACCTCAGATCTAGAATCAAAAAAAAAGAAAAAAGAAATTTCATGAAATTAATGGATGTAAATACTAATGGTCATAGCTATTATTGTGCAGGATTAACTTTACATGCAAGTCATGCTCATAATGCCCAGCATGGCTATCTTAGAGAAAGGCATCGGTAATGGAACATCTAAAGTGAAAAAAAGTGTATAAAAAAAAATGGTGTGTTGATGTTCGATGCTCTTGTTGATGTTGTGTTGCACGTTAGATGCTCTTAGGTGAAAAGTACCCCGCTATCATGGTGACCATTTGCTACATTTCAGATGGTGTGCTGTTTTGTAGAATAGTAGAGTGCATTCCAGAACGTATTGCATTGATTCATCCATTTCTATTTTTCTTGTGTTCATCTTTAGAACTGCTCTTATATTTTTATGATATGCTGCACATCGAATTTGAAAGCTATCTGTTTCAGTAGCTTTTGTGGCCCCAGTTTTTAATTTAAGTTCTTGAATTTTGTGCTATGTTATGTTTTGTTTTCTTTTTCTTGTTTTCTTTGACAGTCAATCTTTTATCACCAGCATGTTTTGCTACGAGTGATCAAATTACCTAAATGACAGGTACATTATGTTTCTGGCTTGTTTCGTGTTGCTGTTTCTGGAATGAGCCAGGTTGTTACATGCTTAATTTTTATATATCATGTTTATCATGTCATAATATAAAGCGTTTCGGTATAAGTGCTTGCAAAAGAAATGCTGTATATTAACCGTTTCGGTATAAGTGCTTACAAAAGAAATGCTGTATCATATGAAACTTGAAAGGTCATAACAGGAACAAAGGTCAACAAAACCTCCTTTAGGTTAACTAAATCCTCTGAATGTACTCAGCTTTGCCTAGCTTGTGAGTTGTCTTGTTTCTCAGTGCCAGTTAGCCAATATCCATAATGAATCACTATACAGAGGGACCTCTATTTTAAAACCACCCATGGAACCTTGCAATATGGTCTTATATAGCAGGTGGACATAACATTAAGGTTCCATAGCTTGCAAATTCCACCGTGGGACCTAATTAAGTGATCTTATAATCAAGATGGTCTTAAAATGAAGGGTTGTAAAATAAGAGACTACTGTATAGCATAAATAATGGAACAAAATGGATACTTTCTTTTTAATGTTAACAGAATATAACCATGATAACCAATGCTTCGATTTTAGGCCATGTATACCCCTAGGTCACATGAAGTGTAAATCATGTTCTGAAAGTTAGCCAATCAATCAAGTTGTATGATGCATGTAATATACAAGTTAAGTTGATATCGGTGAAACAAAAGAGTAGTTCCTGCAGCACCTTACCAGTCATCTTCTCCAGCCAGTTACCTGCAGTCAACATTTACCAGGTGTTTGCTTCGAAGACCTTCTTAGACATGTCATGATTACTAGGGTCGCGACATAGCATGCTAATTTCAACTGCAGATATTAATACATGTTAAACATAACCTGTTTAATTTTGGCATTATGAGTGTTCAGTCAGTCACTTTTTCAAACCCAGTTGCTTAGTTTGGAATTCTACAATGGGCATGGCAAGCAAAGATGCATGTGCTGCCTTTTGCTGTCTACTTTCAATCTCAGTGTTTTCATAATGATAATTCATCATACATTTATATCATGAATCCACAAACCCAATTGCAGCATAAATACCAGTGTTTAGAATATTATAGCAGCAATGCTGATTACTCTGTGTACTGGTATTTATAATATTACAGTTAGATGTATATCGATGTAGTACATGTATATGTGTACCATGTAGGTACCGGTAGGTCTCTTACAAAAACAGTATACTTGCCGCAGTACTTACTTACTGTGGGGATTTATTTCCAGCTATGTACATGTATACCCCAGAAAACCACAAAATAACGGCAGATTATAGTTATTAAGTTATAGATTATGTATTATCTAGTAGCCCAGTTTACGCCACCATTCTGTTTCCCAGTTTCCGTTTGTAGCTCTATCAGAATTGTATTTTGTTAGAATGGGCTATGTGGAAGTTGCTTTTGTGAGGTTTTCCTAGGCTTACAGCATGCATGATGATTAAAACATTATTCGTGAGAACCTAGCAGTGATGTAGATGTGTACTAGCCTACATTTGTTTTTGATAAGATGCATTATTTTAAAAGATTATCACAACATAATAAAATGTACCGGTAGATAAATTGATAGCTTTTAAACAGATTTAAATGGACAGTGTATTACTGCATGTTTCCATGGTGATGAATATTAAAATACAGTATTAACACAGGGTTAAATATTGAAGTATGCTAGTGTAGCTAAATAATTATTTTGTGGATGTGACAATGGGAAATGATTAAACAGAAGCTACTGAAATGAGAGTCCACTATGTACTGTAGTGTAACAAACAATTTCCGTTTTAATATTATATAGAGTATTTTTGTTATGTAAATGGAATTTAGATGGTTTGTAAAACAAACTGCTGGTAGACCTTATAATCATAAGTGACCACTTGTCTGTTACATGCCCTTAGAGACCACTGGTTAGTCACCTGACTTAGACCACTGATCTGTCACCCTTACGCATAGAGACCACTGTTTAGACTGTCATCTGTACCCTTAGAGACCACTGTGGTCTGTTACCTGTACCCATAGACCACTGGTCTGTCACCTGTACCCATAGAGTCCACTGGTCTGTCACCTGTACCCACAGAGACCACTGGTCTGTCACCTGTACCCATAGAGACAACTGGTCTCTCACCTTTACCCATAGAGACCACTGGTCTGTCACCTGTACCCACAGAGACCACTGGCCTGTCACCTGTACCCACAGAGACCACTGGCCTGTCACCTGTACCCACAGAGACCACTGGCCTGTCACCTGTACCCATAGAGACCACTGGCCTGTCATCTTTACTCATAGAGACCACTGGCCTGTCTGTCACCTTTACCCATAGAGACCACTGGCCTGTCACCTGTACCAGTGAAGATAACTGGTCTTTCACCTGTACCATAGAGACCCCATGCAGTCCATCACTGGTACCCAGAGACCACTGATCTCGCACTTGGTCTAGGAGACCACTGGTCTAGCTGTTATCAGTTATTAGAGTCCCCTGGTCCACTGGATGTAATGTCATATGTTGTGATAAAATATATAAGATATCTTCAGCAATATAACAAATAATATATGCACCCCTCAGAATTGCCGAAAAGAATTGTTTGTTTTTACCATATAAACAGTGAAGAAACTAATCATTAGGGTCTAGTGGTATATTAGTTTAATATCTATAGATGAAAATATGAATATAATTTAGCTTAATTTAATTTTAATTTGCTAAACATGCTTTCACACAGTGATATGCATTATTTATATATGCTTAATATCATCTAGCGTATGCTAATAGGTGTAGTGAAACAAGAATTCTACAATTAAGACCATATGTGTTACTTTAAAATAATCTAGAGCTTGCCTTAATAATGAAACAAAAATTACTGTAAAGTGGCAATATTTGCTGACTAAACACTTGCTCTTAATTAATAGGTGTTTGAATTTTGGAATACAGGTCCAAATGAAATTCAATGTGCAGGTTTATATTCCAATAGGTTTTGCTCTTGTCTTCAACCTCGACATGTCATCAGTGTGCGTCAGCATTACATGTACTTATTTTCTGCTCCAGCACATATACCATTGTCCTTGTGATGCTACTTCATTGTGTACTGTAGAATCTCACATGTCAAGAGTGAGAGGTCTCATAAGTCTCTTCAGCATTAAACTCCCCTCCCCCCCCCCCCCCTAGGGCTTGTGGATAGATAGATGACAAAATAGATACCCCGGTAGATAATTTTTTTTGTCATGGATGCGGTCCCTGTCTGATAAATACAATTGTGTATAGCATTTAGTCAGTTTATGTATACTAGTGAATGGATCGCCTTACCTCTCTAGATAACGAACAGAAATCCTACAAGAACAAGAAACTGATATGCACTTATTGCATTAGCCAGAAAACTTGGCTTTGCCTGTAGTGATCGACAATCCCAGATTGACAGGGCCTGCTGTAGCCCTGGGAGAGCATTGATCACTTCAGGCAGATCCAGGTTTTCCGGCTGTTGATACACTTGATACAGTGTACATTTTGTTTCAATAGTGTATCTAGATGTATTATTAACAGATGTAGTCCTTTAAGCTACATGTAATCCAGGGACTACATGTGAAAAATGACAGTCATGTGTACAACATAGATATTGTATTCTATGCTCTGCAATGCTCTAAGCCACCAAGATGCCCTACAGTAATACAGTATGCATTTAATGTACGGAAGTACTTTTATTGTATTTGGGTGTGATTTTAGATGCAGGAGTAGTATTTCTAAGACTTGTAGAATTCACTCAGAATGGCTCACGTGAGATAATCATTGTTAAGTGTCATGTGAGCATAGCTAATATTTGGGAGACTGTAGCATCTGTAACTGTCCAGTCTGACAGGTGGAACCAGGGCAGAGGTTCTCGAAACTACGTGAGTCTTTAAGTTTTGACTTGTCACATTCTCTTAGTCAATTTCTATGCTCAGATTGACTTTAAAAAGTCAACAGTCAACTTAAGTAGTTTTGGGAACTCCAGCCCAGATACAACATGTATGTACTGATATTTACATGCCAGAAAAGACACAGCAAGACTGTGAAGACTACAACTTACATCAGCTGGCACAATTAATTAAGAAAAGAACTGGAAGGCCTAATGCTTGAACCACACAAATTGTCTTCTGTGTGTGAACAATTTTGGACTTGCTGTAAAGTGTATTCCAGTATATGTGTACAAAAATTGATACACATCTTGTGAGTGTGGATTATAACTAGACAGTAAACAGCTAAATAGGATTATGGGAAACCCGTGGTATCTTTCACTTTTGCACTTTTGTACTGTCCAAGTTTTGCATTTCTTTATATTAATGTAAGCGAAAGGAACTTCAATGTTGTTGTGTTGGATTATCTAGACGTGATACGTGTGCTATTGTGTTACCCACAGAGCTGATAAGACCTAGAAAGAAGAGTTTGATCCAGGCAAGAAACAAATTATCCATAAAGGCCAAAAAAAAAAAAAAAAAACCCCTTGGCCAGAAATAGCTAGGAGTAAAGTTACGGTGTGCTGTGATCTTGATCAAATAGGATTTTTAGCTCTGCTTGACTCTGTCAGCAGAGCTCATGGTATGGGACTTTTGTCCGTTGTCCGTCCGTGTCGCAATTATCTCTGAACCTAATGCACGGATTTCTTTCAAATTTCATTTGTGGCTTCTCCTGGAC
>JAAUYG010010674.1_pt1 | contig 17407 bp, 7 predicted proteins | sample 7278091 | NCBI WGS metagenome assembly JAAUYG01 (sample SAMN14350201, study PRJNA611818) | marine sediment metagenome | isolation source: surface marine sediment (0.6m) | place: French Polynesia: Moorea | collected 2018-08
AGATCTCCACCTGTTTGACGGTGTCGATGCCCAGGTCGGCCTCGAGGTCGAGTTCGTCCTCGAGCATGTCGGCGGTGTAGCCGGTCTGCTCGGCGATGATGGTCTTCACCGTCGCCAGGAGGTCCGTCGCCGGCGGTGCGACGGCCTGCACCGGGGGCGCCTCCCTTTTGGTCGGGGGCGCATCCGCCGGCGGGGCGGCCGGCGCGTCGACCGTCACGGCCGGCGGGGCCTCCACCTCGGAAATCACATGAGGATCGATGCACAGGGTGTTGTCGATGACCTTAAGCTGGGGTCGTTTAAGCCCCGATATGCGCCGCAGCCAGTTCCGGTAAACGGGGTTGTCTTCGGCCTGGCTTTCGGCAATGCGCTTTACCATCAGGAAGGCGAAGTGCGAGCCAAAGCCGGCGGCGTAGTGCAGGCCGTATTCGTAGCCGCACCCGTTTTCACCGCAGCTGAAGTTGAGGTCCCCGAACTCATCGGGTACCCGTGAGAGGTTGGCGATGGGCGGCACCCGGCCCTCCTGCAGGGCCTTGATCATGACGGCGTCCTCGATGGCCGCCCCCAGGGTGTGGCCGGTAAAGCCCTTGGTGTTGGTGATGGTGATGTTGCGGTAATGCTCCGGGTAAGTCTGCTTGAGCGAGCCCACCTCGGCCGAGGCACTACCGCCGCGGGCAGGCGTGAAGGTTTCATGGGACATGAAAACCATCGAGCGCGTGTATTCGGCCGGGTCGATCTGATGGTGGGATTCCACGCGCCGCACGAAGCGGGCCATCTCCGCCGTCAGGTGCTTCTGGTCGATCTGGGTGGCGTGAAAAGCGCTGTTGCCGATGTAGGTGCCGAGGATTTCGGCCTGTCCGTTCAGACCGCGCTCTCGCGTGCGGTCTTCGCGTTCGATGATCAGGGACACGGCCCCCGCGCCCAGGATGGTGCCGTTGCGTTCCGCATCGAATGGCTTGGCCGCGTCGGTGACCACCTCCTTGATGCTGGCGGCCCCCAGGGCCAGGAAGCCCGAGGCGATCCAGGGACTCTGGGTCTCGGAGGTGGAGGCCTCGCCGCCCACGATGATCACCCGGTCGCACCGGCCGGTGCGGATCCAGTCCTCGGCCACGCCCACTGCCTGAGTCGTGGAAGCGCAGGCCCCGCTCATCATCATGTTGGGCCCCTTGGCCTTGATCAGCTGAGCGAAGTGGGCCGATCCCAGCGGCACCACGTCGAAGAGCAGGTTGCGTTCGAACTTGTAGGTCCCGTACTTCTTGCGCCGTTCCTTGATCTTGAAAAACCAGTCCGTGATCTGCTCCTTGATCTCGGGATCACGCACGGATTCCATCAGGTGGTAGTAGATGTTCTCGAGTTCCTTGTAGGGCCGCACGTAGAACTTGTTGTAATAGTATTTGTTGAGCTGCTCAATCAGGGTCTCGAAGCCCGGAAAGAGCGAGGTCATGATGACGCCGGTGGTCTCCTGCATCTCGGCGGGCAGGGCATAGCCATTGGGGATGCGGTTGCCGGTGGAGGTTTCCTTGTGCTGGAGCACCATCGGAATGTGCGCGTCCTTCAGGGCCTCGATGCCGGCCGCGATGGCCAGGGCGATGGTCACGTCGTAGTCGTAGTCGACCCCGTATTCGTTCTTCAGATTGAAATAGCCCAGTTTGCCGGCCAGCTGGATCACGTCACGGGTATCGGTGATGTCCAGGAAGCGGGCGTTGCCGTCGGGCTGCTTGAACACCCGGGTGATGTTCATATCGACGATCTTCTTTTTTTCATCCGGGGAGAGCGGCTCGATGAAATTGTTGCCGTTTAACAGCTTCTCGAAGTTGTTGGCGTTGAAGACCTTGTTGCCGGAGCCCGGCAGCCCGATCGCGACGCCGGCCACCACGGCCTTGCCGGTGTAGAAGTTGAAGCGTTCCACGTCGCGCAGGGCCTGTTCGCGTTTTTGCTTTTGAAACTCGCGGAAGGCCATTTCCCGCAGGGCCTTTTCGTTGCGGGCCATGAATTCTTCGAAATCCGATCCCGCAGCCAAGGGTTCATCCGCAGGCGCCGGGGCTGCCGGCAGGCTTTCGGGGGCGGATGCCCGTGGCTTCGCCGGGGCGCTCTCCGCGGCCGGCGCTTCGTTGCGATCGTCGGCCTGCAGTCGGGCCACCATTTTCTCCAAAGATTCGACTTCGCCCTGCTTGGCATCGATGGTCGGTTGGGCCGTAAAATCCTCGATGGGGATGTTCTTCAACAGATTGACCAGGATGCGTCCCGGGCCGATCTCGTAAAAACGGTCATATCCGGCCTGTCGCGCGTGCGTCACCGAGGCAATGAACTCTACCGGGGAGACGATCTGGCGTACCAGGAGCTTTTTGACGGCCGCGGCGTCGTCCGGGTAGGGATCGGCGGTCACGTTGGAAATCACCCGACCGAAGTTTGCCGGGTTGAAGGTGACTTCCTCGAGATAGGTCGCCATCTGTTCGGCCGCCCGGTTGAAGAGCGGGGTGTGGAAGGCGCCCGATAAGGCCAGCTTCTTGAACATCACCTTGGCGTCCTTGAGGTAGTCGCAGAAACGGTCGATATCGGCCGCGGTCCCGGACACGCCGGTCTGTTTCACGCTGTTTTTGTTGGCCACGTAGATGTTGCGTACCTTGGAGGCCCGGATCAGTTCGTGCACGGCTTCGGCGTCCTTGAACACCACCATGATGCGCCCGGGCTGCTCTTCGGTGGCGGCCTTCATGAAGTCGGCGCGTTTGACGATCAGGCGCATGGCCGTCTCGAAGTCGAGCAGGCCGGCGCAGAACAGCGCGCCGTATTCGCCCACGCTGTGGCCGATGAAGACGTCGGGCGCCAGTCCGCGGGCTTCGAGATAGCCGAACAGGGCGGCCGAACTCAGGAAGACGGCCGGCTGGGTGTTTTCGGTCAGGTTGAGCTGGCGGCTTTCGCCGAACATGATGTCCAGCAGGCTGTAGCCGCGCATCTCCCGGAAAATGCGCTCGCCTCCGTCCAGTACGCCCCGGATTTCGGGCACCGCGTCGTAAAGCGGTTTCATCATGCCGCTGTACTGGGCGCCCTGTCCGGAGATCAGGGCCACCATGCCGCCGTCGCCGGCGGGCAGCGGTCGCGGGGCGGTCGGGGGGGTTGCCGCCGCGGTTTGGGTGGCCGCCGCCTGGTTCGATTGGGTTGCATTTTCCAGCCAGGCCGGCAGCGTACCGATAACGGTGTGCCCGTGGTTGCCGCCGACGCCGTTGACATTGGCGGCAAAGTACAGGCTGCGGCGGTTTTCCAGCCGCAACAGCCGCGGGTTGGCTTTGAGGCGGGCGTCGCGGCCCACGATGGAAGAGTCGGCCGAATAGCTGTAGTTGGGCAGGATGGTTTTCTTGCGGTTCATCAGCAGCAGCTTGGTCAGCACCACGGCCGGGTTGGCCGATTTGAAGTAGCCGAACTCGGACTTGATGTTGCCGAAAAAGGTGCCCGCCGGCATGCGCGCCTCTAAAGCCTGCTTTTCCATCAGGTCCAGGAAGAAATTGGAAACCCCGAAGACGTCCAGATGGGCGATCTGCTGTTTGGTGATCGGCAGGTGGCGGTAGCACGCGTCCACGGCCTCGCCGTACTTCTTCTCGGACGGCGCGAGCAGGTGCTCGGGCACCGACGATTTGAAGGCGGTGTGGCCGAACTCTCCCAGGATCGGGAGGTTGTGTTTCTTGGCGTAGCGGTAGGTGGTGACCACCTGAATGGCGGCCCCCTCGCTCATGACGTAGCCGTTGGCATGCTTGTCGAAAAAACGGCAGTCGCCGTCCGAGAGCAGACTCAGGCGCTTGAAGGCCAGCATCACCGTGGGGTAGAAATTGGCGTCCACCCCGCCGGTGAGTACGGTGTCATAATCGCCGGACTGGAGGCCGCGCACGGCCAGACGGGTGGCCACCGTGGACGAGGCGCACGAGGCATCCACCACGTAGTTGGCCCCGTTGCAGCCGAAGGTGTTGGCCACGCGCCCGGATACGATGTTGGACAGAAGGCCCGGGATGGTGTCCTCATTATTTTCGGGCAGGCGGTCGCGGAGCCGGTCCAGCAGACGGGTGGCGATGGCCTCGCGCACGGCCGGTTCCAGCCCCTCGATGGTGGTCAGAATGCGCTCGATCTTCCCGAGGCGCACCCGCAGGATATTCTTCACCTGGCGCTCGCCCGGCAATGTTCCCAGGATGACGGCCGTACGGTTCCCGGGGGTCAACAGCGGTGCAAGCCCGGCGGCCTCGATGGCCTGGTTGGCCGCATCCAGCGCAAAAAGCTGGGCGCGGTCCAGCGAGCGGGCCGTGGAGGGCGGAATCCGGAACCGGACGTTGTTGAAGCGGTAGTCCTTGACGACACCGGCCTTGACCATCGGAATCCGGTAGTTGGAATCTTCGGGCTCCTCGGCGTAGCTGGCGTTGTGAAAGCGCTCCTCCGGGATGGCGGAGAACACCGTACGCCCCGCCTCGAGATTTTGCCAGAAGGTCTCCACATCCGGGGAGTCGGGCAGGACGACACCCAGCCCGGCGAAGACGATCCGGTCCTGGTTGAAGTCGTAATCCGGGTCGGCGAATATCTTGCGCGGCAGGGGTGTGTAGCCGGGCGTGTGCTCGGCCACCACGCAGTGGTAGTTGATGCCGCCGAAGCCGTAGGAACTGACCGCGGCCATGCGAGGGCGCCCGTCGGCCTTCTCCCAGGGGCGCGGTTCGTCGATGACGTAGAGCGGGGTGTCTTCGAAACCGTGGGCCGCAGCCGCTTTTTCGAATTGGCCGTTGGGCGGAAGGGTCTTGTTCTGGATGGCCAGAATGGCCTTGATCAGCCCGGCGTAGCCGGCGCCGCCCAGCAGGTGGCCGATCTGGGACTTGATCGAGCTGATGCCGATGGCCTGGCCGCCGCCGTAAACCTGCTTGAGGGTTTCGATTTCAGCCCCGTCCCCGGCGATCGTGGAGGTGCCGTGGGCCTCGATATAGTCGACGTCGGCCACGCTGACATCGTCGCGGATTTTTTCGTAGCAGCGGTTCAGGGCCAGGGCCTGCCCCCGTGTGTTGGGGGCCGCGATGGCTTTGCCCTTGCCGTCCGAGCTCGCGCCCACGCCCTTGATCACGGCGTGGATGCGGTCGCCGTCGCGCAGGGCGTCCTTCATGCGTTTGAGCACCAGCACGCCGGCACCCTCGCCGAGCACGAAGCCGTCAGCGCGTTCGTCGAAAGGATAGGATCCCGTGGCGGACAGCGCGCCCATCTTGGAGAAGCCCACGAAGGATTCCGGCGCCAGGTTGGTGTTGACCCCGCCGGTGATGACCATGTCATAGGTGCCGCTCAGAAGTTCCTTGATGCTGCAGTCCAGGGCGGCAAACGAGGTGGCGCAGGCGGCGTCCACCACGTAGTTGATGCCCTCGATGCCCATGTGGTGGGCGATACGGGAAGCTTCGATGTTGAGCAGCTGGCCGTGCACCGGTTCGTAGTCAAGCCCGTTGGCCATGCCGTCGCGCAGGGTTTCCAGCAGGCGGGTGCGTGCGGCCTCGTCCAGGGTGTTGAAGGCCTCGATCTGGTTGAGATGGTGCCTGAGTTCCGGGTACCAGTACTTGAGGTGTAGATCGTTGCCCAGTTCGTTGCCCAGGCAGGTGGCCACGACAACGGCCGTGGATGCCGCCAGGCGCGGATCGAGCTTGAGGTCGTCTTGCAGGTAGCCGGCGTCGGCCACCGCCCGGTAGGCGCTCTCCAACACCATCTGCTGGCTGCGGGAGAGGCGGGCCGCTTTTTCCGGGGTGTAGCCGTAGCGTTCGTGGTCGAAGGTGAAATCGTTTACGAGACCGGCGATCTTCGTGTAGCTCTTGTCCTGGGCTTTGCGGTCTTCGTCGTAGTAAAGTGATGGGTCCAGGCGCTCGGCGGGCATTTCGCCGATGGCATAGTGCCTGGCGACGACGTTTTCCCAGAGTTTGGCCGGGTCGTGCGCATCCGGGTAGATGCAGCCCATGCCGATCACCGCGATTTCGTCCTCGATTTCCTTCACCGGGCTGGAGAAGATTTCCAGCGCGTTCAGCCGGGCGGCCAACTCCTCCTTGCCCTCGAAAAAGGACGCGTGAACCGTGGCGATGGTGGTGGTGCAGGGGTTGAAGGTCAGACAGTCACCCACCATGAAGTTGCCGCACTCGAACTGCTCTTTCTCTTCATAGTCGATCAGGCAGACCTCGCCCGAGGCGCTGTCGAAATCCGGGCAGAAGGCTTTGGCGCCGATCAACAGCGAGCCGATGTTGTCCTTCTCGAAGGCTTTCTTGCGATCGTTGAGCGGTTGTCCCTCCCGCATCCGGCGATGCTCGTTTTCGATCATGCGCTGGGAGAAGGGGGTCGCTACCGTGCGCGAGGCCAGGCCCACGGTTTGGCCCATGAGGATGGTTTCGTCCCGTTCGCAAACCACGTCCTGATAGAGCTTCTTGATCGCCCCGGTGTCGACGATCTCCTGGGTGAAGAGGTAGGAAGTTCCCACCTGGATGCCGATTTTGACACCTTGGGAGGCCATCCCGGCGGTCATTCCGCTGACGAACTGGGAGGCCCGGCGGGTGCCGATGCCGCCGGCGAAGATCAGGGTCTTGTCCCGGCGCTGGTCCTCCGGCAGCCGGCTCATCTTTTCCATGGCCTGCTCCCAGAGCACCAGGCTGGAAAGCTCGCCCACGTGACCTCCGGCCTCGGAACCCTCGAAGATGAAGCGCGTGCAGCCTTTGTCGATGGCGTTGTCCAGCATGCTCAGACTGGGGGTGTGCAAATAGGTTTTGGTGCCGCTGGCCTCGAGCTCCTTGACCTGGGAGGGAATGCCGCCGGCGAACAGGGCAAAGGGTACCGCGTATTTTTTGACCGAGGCCAGGTGGTGGGCGATGGTCTGATTGAAAGCCTCGATGCCGATCATGCCGGCCCCGAAGCGTGCGACCTTTTTCTTGCCGTTTTTGAGGATATCGTCGGCCAGGTCCGCCGGGAGGTTGCCCAGGGCGAAGAAAGGCAGGCCGCCGTTGGCGAACACGGCGGCCCCGAAGTCCGCATTGTCGCTCACGTTGGCCATGGGTCCCTGGATGACGGGATAGCGTGTGCCGTGCTCCTGTGCCAGGGCGGCGTCGGCCTTAAGGGGGTCGTGTTCGTCCACGGCCGCGAGCTGCTGGCCGATGTGGCGAAATAGCTCCCGGATCATCGTGGCCACGTCGCTGCCCATGGCGGCGAAATGGCGCGCGAAGACCGCATCCTGGCCGAGGTAGAACAAGCTCTGCACCGGCGCTTCGCTGTTTTCGTCCAGCCGGGTGAAACCTTTTTCGATTTCGCGATAGAGCATCTCGTCGGCATCGTCCACGCCCGCCAGCTGTATTTCCTGGTCCCTCAGCGTCTTGACGATGCGGGTGCCCAGTTTGGCGAAAAAGCGGTAGCTCGCACGCAATGAATGACCGACGATGGTGGAATCCTTTTCCTCCAGGCCGCGCAGCAGATCCTTGTAGCTGGCATCCAGGGGCGCCTCGGCGGCCAGATAGAGCTGGTTGTCGAGGACGACGCCATGCGCCCCCATGGCAAAAAGGCCGGCCGCCGTGTGCCGTCCGACGCCCCCGTGCACGAAGACCGGTAGATCCAGGTTTTCGAGGTACCACTGAAGAATGATGAAGGCCGAATTCCGGGATACCCGGCCCGGCGCTTCCATGCCCTTGACGATCAGGCCGTGGGGGGCGATGCGTTCAATCTCCCGGTCGAGTTTGATGTCGAAGATTTCGAGGACGAATTTGTCGTCGCGGTTGTCGAACGTGAAGCTTTTGAGCTCATCCTGCGTGCGGTAGGTGAAGACGATAAGCTCGAGGTTGGCGACCGGGTTGCGGTCCAGATAATCCACCAGCGCCTGGTTGGTGACGGACAACCGCAGACCGAAGAGCAGGTCCATGCCGGACAGGCGATCGAGGGTCTGGATGATTTCGGTATTGGTCAAAAACTCGCTGTCCAGGATCGGCAGGACGCCGGCCCGATCGAGCGCCTGCATATAGGCGGCGTCACACACTTTGGGGGGATGGTAAGCCAACACAGGCAGGCGTGAACTGACGAGTCTCGGTATCATTTAAGTTTGCTCCGTTTTAAGGTTTTGGTAACCGTCCAACAGTTTTCATCCGGCCGGTCTGAGGCGCGGGATGTGAATGAGCTGTCAATCGTTGCAGAAGTCTGTTCCGGATCGGACGTGCGGGTATCAGATATAGCGGCGGTACCATTCGATGAGATCGCCGCGAAACAGACCCATTAGGTACAGCAAGACGGGTGCCAGCCTGACGGATTGATTCAATATATTGAATTATTTATGATAACTGACAGAATGGCCGTTCGGGAATACCTTGAAATGACAAGGCATCGGTCATTCAGTGTATGTCTGTTGTTCCTTGAATGCACATCCATCTCGATTTTCGCGCAGTCACTTACAAGGTCGGTGCTGCAGCGCCCGCAGGGCACGGGGGTGCTCCGTCCGGGTTGGGCAGACAGGCGGGTGATTCAAAGGCGGCGATGCATGCGGAGCGACTTGGCCCTTAGAATGGAAAGGCGGTTTTTTGAGATTGCGCACGATAGAACGTGGTGAGGCCTACTTATGTACGCCGCAGCCGCAGCCCCGCGGAGAACGCCGCCCGGGGCAAGAAGGGCATTGCGGGTGCAAATGGATTGAAGGCGTCCGTTATCTGCGATGGCAATATCCGTTTCAGAAATGAGGATTTTTTGTGCTGGGCCAGGCCGCACAAGGGGTTGAGGTGAGGCGTACTTATGTACGCCGCAGCCGCAGCCCCGCGGAGAACGCCGCCCAGGGCAAAAAAGACCATTTCTGAAACGGATATTTAGGATTTGAGCGGCTGATCGAAACGCAGATGAATCGAATAGTCGCTGATATAAAGGGCGTTGACCGCCACCACCTGACCGGTGCGCGCCACGGTCTGGGGTTTGCCGGTGCTCGGTGTCTGGATGGTCAGATGCACCTTCAGATTGCGGCCCATAAGCAGGCGGGCGGCGCGGTCGGTGGCTTTGATATAGAAGGCCGCACCGGTTTTGGACAGGTCGGACAGGTCGCCGCGGAAAGGCTGGCCGGTTGGATTGCTGTCGGCACCGAGGATTTGGGCCACCACCTGGCCTTCGAGCTTGACCCGACGGCTGGCCCGGCGCTCAAGGCTTTTGGCGGCCACAAGATCGCCCACCGCCCGACGGCGGCAGAACGCCTCGAGTTTGTCAACCAGGCCGGGTCGACTTTCCTTCCATTCGAGGACGCGGTCGAAATCGAGAACCAGAAGGTGCGCTTCAGTCTGCACCGAGAGCGATGTGGTGGCGACGGAGGTGACAAAGAAACTGTCCTGACCGGCAATGGCGCCCGGTTCCAGGGTGCTGATCAGGCTCTGTCGGCTATCGCGGGTGAAAAAGAGATTAAGGCGACCCTGATTCAAAAAGAATAGACGCCCGTTGGCTTCGCCCTCGCTGTAGACAATTTCACCGGGTTCGGCCTGCCGGGCCGACATACCGAAATAAAGGGCGTTGGTCTCCTCCTCGTCGAGGTTGCCGTAAAGCGCGGAGAAAAGCTCGACATGCAGGCCGTCGAGGGCACTGCTCTTGGCCGCTTCGATGATTTCGGCCGCTTTGATAATTTCCGTCAGGGCCATGTCATCCACGGCCATCAGACGCTCCCGCAGGGCTTCGGCCTCGACAAAATTACGCGCCTGGGCCTGCGCCTCGATCAATTCGACCAGCAGCTTGACGGCAGCGGGTTTGTCGCTGGCGCCGACGAGTCGATCGACTTCCTGTTCCATCTGGTCGAGATTTTCCATAGGCTCGGCCTCCAGAGGGTTTGACGGCGCTGTGAGCTTTTTATAATTTAAGCTAACATAATTCCAATAATAAGTCTAACCATCTAAAATATCATTATAATCAATTTTATGTTATCTTCCGTTCAATTCATCTGGCCCGGGTGCAGAAGCGTTGCATCGGCCATCTTGGACTTTTCCCACAGACGATTCAGGCGGGGGTGTCCAAAGCGTTTGGCTGTTAGATCAAAGGGTTTTCTGATATTATCCGCATATTGTTGCCGCCCGGGCCTGATCGGACCAATGGTGATCAGCCGGAGTCGCCCCGGCAGATTGCATTCAATCCAAAGCCGGACCGAAAGGACGCCTAGATGACAATCAGGACGCTGGTATTTTTCTTTGTGTTACCGGCCCTTTTGGCCCGACCGGCCGCGGCTCAGGAAATGCTGGTGCTGACCGAAGTATCGCCGCCGTACAATTACATCCAAGACAATCGAATATCCGGGTCGTCGACGGAAATCGTGCGCGAGATCCTCAGGCGCCTGCAACAACCGGACAACATTCAGGTGTTGCCCTGGGCCCGCAGTTACAAGCTGCTCCAATCACGTCCCAACGTGGCCCTTTTTTCCACCACCCGCACACGTGAACGGGAGGATCAGTTTCACTGGGTCGGTCCTCTTTTCAGGGTGCACTATGGTTTTTACGCCCGCAAGGGCAGCGGCCTGCGGTTGAACTCGCTGGAAGACGCCAAGCGGGTCGGCTCGATTGCAACCTACAAGGACGACGTCAAGGAACAACTCCTGCGCAGCTTGGGCTTTACGAACCTCGACAGTTCCAAGTCCCCTGAAAGCAACCTCAAAAAGCTGATGAGCGGCCGGGTCGACCTGTGGCTTTTCGACAACGTGGGCATGCCCGATCTGGCGCGGCAGCACGATATCGATCCGGCTGAACTTGAGATGGTGCTGCCTTTCCAGAGCTACCAGGCTTACGTGGCAATATCAAAAGCCACCTCGCCGGTGGTGGTCGACCAGTGGCAAGTCGCACTGCAGGCTATGGTGCTGGACGGCACCTTTTTTGACATCAGCCGCCGCTGGCTGCCCTACGCCAGCATTCCGGATTTCAAGATTGCCGGGAAGTCCGCTGCCGGCGCCCCGGCTTTGGTGATTTATACCGAAGACTCGCCGCCCGGCAGCTATCTGCAGGGTGGCAAACCGGCCGGGTTCAGCGTCGATCTGGTGCGCGAGATTCTGCGACGCCTCAAACGGAAGGATGCCATCCGTGTGGTGCCCTGGTCGCGCGGATACACCCTGGCCCAGAGTTCACCCAACGTGGCCCTCTTCGCCACCACGCGGCTGGCCCAGCGCGAGAAGCAATTTCACTGGGTCGGCCCGCTCTATTCCCATACCTGGGCCTTTTACGGCCGCAAAGGTACCGGCATCCGGGTCGGCTCCCTGGAGGATGCCCGCCGCGTCCGGCGCATTGGCACCTATCGCCAGGATGCCAAAGCGCAGTATCTCGATGCGCAGGGGTTTAAAAACCTGGTGCGTGCCAATCGCAACATCAGCAACGTCAAACACTTGCTCGACGGTAAGCTCGACCTGTGGGTCAGCTCCAACTTCAACATGCCCTATCTGGTGCGCCAGGCCGGCTTCGCCCCCGGGGAGATCGAGCGTGTTTTCGCCTTCCGCAAAGTATCCAACTACATCGCCTTTTCACGGGGCACCTCGCTGGCGGTCATTCGCGACTGGCAGCGTTGCCTCGAAAGGATTAAAAAGGACGGCACCTATCAGCGGATCGCCCGGCGGCACAAAGTCGACCCGGGCCTCTAACCAGGCAAGGATTCCATGAACAATCCACAGCCAAGCCGACAGTGGGGGATCCTCGGAGCGCTCGGTCGCCGTTCGATCTCCAAGGAACTGACCATCAGCCTCATGCTGATGGTCGTGATTTTCGAGGGCATTCTCCTGGCGGTGGTCTACCAGATTCATCGCCAGCACCAGGTCGGCGAACTCGAGACCCTGGCCGACAGCTTGGCAGACAACCTGGCGGAGGTGCTGGCCGTGCCGATCTGGGACTACGATGACGAGCAGATTGCGAAAATCGGGGAAGGTTATTTCCGCAACCAGTCCGTCCATGAGATCCAGATCGCCGACGTTGAACGCATTCTGTTTAAAGCCCGCAAACCAGGCGGTGAAGATGCGCGCATCGCCCGACAGGTCGATGTGGTTCACCGCGGCCAGACGATCGGCAGGGTCGATCTCTATCTGAGTTCGGCGCCACCGGAGTCCGAACTGATATGGCTGCGCAATGTCAGCCTGTCGCTGGCGGCCTCGCTGATCGTCATCATGCTCATGGGCGGCCTTTTGCTGCGCGTATTCATGCGCCGTCCGCTGACCATCCTGAAAGAAAACATCGATCGGGTGGCCCGCGGCGATGACCACTACGGTTTTGCGGAGATCAAACACAGCGAACTGAGCGATATCGCCGCGCGTTTTTGGGATATGGCCGAAACCGTGCGCGATCGTGAACGATCCCTTCAGCGGGAAATTGCGGAGCGGCACCGGGCCGAGGAGAAAATCCGTGAAAGCGAGGCCAAAAGCCGCGCCCTGCTGGACGCCATTCCCGACCTGATGTTTCGCTTTGACCGCGAAGGAACCTTTTTGGAGTCTGAGGGCGCTCGGGACATGCTGCTGCTGCAGCCCGCGGATTTTCTGGGGCGCCGGATTACCGACGTGTTCCCGGAGAAACTCTCTTCGGTGATGATGCAGCGCCTGGTCCAGGCCATCGAGCAGCAGAAGATCCAGGTGTTCGAATACACGCTTGACTTCGATGGCGAGCAGCGGCACTTCGAATCCCGCCTGGTGGCTGTTTCCGACCGGCAGGTCGTGGCCATCGTGCGCGATGTCACGGCGCGTCTCAACGCGGCAGCCGAGCGCGAAAAGCTAGAGGCGCGCCTGCGGCGGGCCCAGAAGATGGAGGCCATCGGGATGCTGGCCGGCGGCGTGGCGCACGACCTGAACAATGTCCTTTCGGGCCTGGTCAGCTACCCCGAATTGCTCCTGATGGACATGCCCGCAGACCACGCCATGCGCAAACCGGTCCTGACGATCCAGCGATCCGGAGAAAAAGCCGCGAACATCGTTCAGGATCTGCTGACGCTGGCCCGGCGGGGTGTCCCCGTGACCGAGGTGGTCGACCTCAACCAGCTGATTCGTGAGTTCATGAATTCACCCGAGCTCGAGAAGCTGCGGTCCTACCACGAGATCTTCGAGATTCGTCTCGCCCTCGACGAAGCACTCCTCAATACCACCGGCTCGCCGGTCCATCTGGCGAAAACAATCATGAACCTGGTCACCAACGGCGTCGAGGCCATGACCGCAGGCGGCGTCATCGAGATTGCGACCGCCAACCGCTATATCGACAGCCCCTTGCGCGGCTATGACGATATCGCCCCCGGGGATTATGTGGTTCTGTCGGTGGCCGACAACGGCGCCGGTATATCGCCCGAAGACATCAACCGCATATTCGAGCCGTTCTACACGAAAAAAGTCATGGGGCGCAGCGGCACGGGCCTGGGCATGGCCGTGGTCTGGGGAACGGTCAAGGACCACCAGGGCTATATCGAGGTTGAAAGCAGGGTGGGGCGCGGTACCCGGGTTACGGTCTATCTGCCCGCAAGTCGGCGGCGCGCAGAGGAACAGGCCGCCCCCCGGTCGATCGACGAATACATGGGCCGCGGTGAAACGGTTTTGGTGGTGGACGATATTCCCGAACAGCTTGAGATCGCTTCGCAGATCCTGGAAAAACTGGGGTATCGGGTGAAGACGGCCCAAGGCGGTCTGGAGGCCGTGGCCTATCTCGAGAATCATACCGTGGACCTCGTGATTCTGGACATGATCATGGAGCCGGGAATCGACGGTCTGGAAACTTACCGGCGGATCAAGGCCACGCACCCCAACCAGAAGGCGGTCATCGCCAGCGGCTATTCGGAAACCGACCGGGTGCGTGAAGCCCAGTCGCTGGGGGCCGGAGAATATATTAAAAAGCCTTATCTGCTGGAGAAGATCGGGATGGCGGTGCGCAAGGAATTGGATCGCTGAGGTTGTTTGATGCTTTTCTTTAGCGGTAAAGAAAAGTATCCAAAAGAAACCGCCCTTGCCCCGCTTTACCCTGCGCGTCGCCAAACCGGTCATTGCAGCGGCGCCTCATGTCGCTATGCCGCGTTGCTAAGCTCGCTCGGGTGCTCACAATCTGGCGATTGCTGCGCGCCTCGCTACACCTGGCGCCTTGCCTGACAACATGATGCTTGCTTCAATGCCCGGTTTACACGAACGGTGCGCGCGGAAACTCGCTGCGCTCAGACAGTCCGCGCGCTTTTCCCGTCCGCCGTGCCGATGCTCGGCGCGGGACAAAGGGTCTTGAACAAACAGGCCCCAGTCTATTGGATCCGCACCTCCTCAGGACCATACGCTACAATACTCAAGGATGCCTGCTTAACCATCGTCGGCTCCTTCTCGGGCCAGGCGGTCGACGTGTCGGAGGAGGGTGGGGATGCGGTGGGGTCCGTGCATCTTTCTGATATTCTCAGCGGCGGCGGCGGTATCCATGCCGGCGGCCGTAACGTAGAGAGGGCGCTGGCTGGCACCGCGAATGATTTCATGTGCCGGTACCCCTTTGAACCGGGATTTGGCCACACCGATGACGGGATTTCTTGATCCCAGCGTTTCATAGAGATGCCGGCCCATGCCGGGCCGTGATCCGAGCATGACGTAGCCGTCCACGATCAGGATGTCGAGCGGCGCGGTGATCTGTTCCAGAAGGAAGAGGATCGCCGGCAGCTCGCGTCTGTAAAAGGCCCCCGGCCGATAGGCTTTACTCCGGGCGACCATCCGCTGGTATGTCGCCGCGGGCGCGCTGACGCTGAACCCGGAGAACAGCACAGCCGCCGCCGAGGCCCGGCCGTCTTCCAGATAGTGCACGTCAAACGCGGCAATCGTCATTGGAAACCTATCTTCACAGAATTTATCTCAAAATTAAGACCCGTGTTCCTGACAAGACGCGAGACGGCGACCAAGCGGCGCATACGCTTAGTATGTATGCAGATTCGCAGGGCAGGGACCCTAAGGTTCTGTTCAGAGACGGCTCACGATGTTCCGTCTGATACAATAACGATGCCGAATTCCGCAACGCGGGTAACGCCGCCAGGGGCGCTTGAATATTTTTCAGACCAAGTTTTAACAATTGTAGCCCAAAGGCGTCGAGACGGTTACGCATTTGCTCGTAAGCGATATGCGCCGGTTAAACCCGCACGGCGAATATTGTTAAAAGAATAGCGCTTAAGGCGGTTGCGCAAAAGACCCAATATCAAGGCTTGCGAAAGCCGAGGAATGGGGCGTACATAGGGTGCGCTGGCAATGATGAGGCTTGAAGCGTAACGCCGACATTGGATCTTTTACGTAACCGTCAGGAGGATTTATGAAAGCTGCCGTTTTCAAGGCCTTCGGTGCCGCCGACCAAATGGTGATCGTCGATCTGCCCCGGCCCGAGCCTCAGCCGGACGAGGTTCTGGTGCGGGTCAGGGCCGCCGCGGTCAACCCCAAGGACACCTTTATCCGCAAGGGGTACCTGAAAGCGTTCACCGGCGAACAATTCCCCATGCAGACGGGTTTCGACTTTGCCGGTGAAATCGCGGCCGTTGGCCCCGAAACCGAGGGGGCATCGCTGGACACCGCCGTCTACGGCATGCTCGACGGCTGGGAGGGCCAGGCATGCGCCGAGTATCTGGCGGTCAAACCCCGCCAGCTGGCCGCCATGCCAGCGGGCTTGTCTTTTGAAGAAGCGGCCGCCCTGCCCCTGGTTTGCTCGACGGCGCTTCAGGCCCTGCGCGACCAGGCCGGAATAAAGCCCGGCCACGCGGTGTGCATCAACGGCGCGGCCGGGGGCGTGGGCACGGCCGGAGTGCGCATCGTCAAGATCCTCGGTGCCGATGTTACCGCCATCGCCAGCCCCGGCAACCATGATTTTCTCCGCGGCCTGGGCGCCGATCACTGCGTGGACTACCAAAGCGAAGACATCACCCAATCCGGTCGCCGGTTCGATATCTTCTTCGATGTCTTCGGCAACCGGCCTTTCGATTCGGTCCTGCCCATCCTGAAGCCAAGGGGTGTTTGGGTTTCCACGGTCCTGCAGCCTCACGTCTTCAAGAGCGTCGAGGAGACCAAGAACAGCACTGGGCGTAAAGCCCAACTGGTGGTTGTGGCGGCCCGCCGCAACGACCTGGATCAGATCCGCGGCTGGGTCGAGGCCGGTCAACTTGAGCCCGTCATCCACCAGGTCTACCCCCTTGAGCAGATCGGCGAGGCGCATGCCCAACAGGAAACCAAGCACACCCGCGGCAAGCTGGTGATCCGGATTGCATGACAGGGATCCCCTTGTTTTAATACATCATTCCTGTTATCCATGGCATCATGCCAATCTGTCACGCTGGCATTCCGCGCAGTACCGCGCAAGCGGCATCAGTCCCGCGACAGATCCTCAGGATTTAGTTGTTTGTTTAGAGAGTTACATCGCGAAACATTCAGACGACCAGAGAAAGGCATATGGCCGGTAAGGGAAAGGCGTTCATAACCGATATCGGATAATGGTAGTGATCGCCTTTTGGCCCCTGAAACGGGATAACGCTTTCCGGGCCTGCCATCGGCGTGGCATCCAAGACCTCCAACATATCTGGAGGTGACTATGCATCTCACGGAAAACAGCCGGGGAGAGGACATCAAAACGGTCCAGGAAATCCTGACGGCGCTCGGTTACAATCCCGGACCGCTGGACGGCTGGTATGGCGAAAAGACCGAGATGGCCGTCATTCAGTGTCAGGAAGCCCACAGCCTCTACGCCGATGGGGTCGTGGGGCCCATCATCTGGCAAGCGTAGCGCCGGGCCATGGAAATTCATCTGGACAAACAGATGAATCCCGCGGTCGAGGACGACCGCGCGGCCGATCGGATGGCCTGGGTGCAAATCCCGGCCGCCCCCTACCGCGACGGCGATGACCGTTTCTTTCTGCGCCAGGATGCGGCGGAAGCCTATTTGCGGGTGCGGGCGGTCGTCGTCGAGGCGGGCGGTATCATGACGAGTTCGGGGGCGCGCCGGTCGCTTAACGCCACTGTCGGGGCCGCCCGCAGCGCGACCTCGTTTCACTACACCGGGCGGGCCTTGGATCTGTTTGCCGGGAGCGGCATGGAAAACAGCGCACGCGATCCCTACCTCGTGGCCGCTGACGGCGATCGCTATTGATGCGTCTATGCGCGTGCCCCCGGCGGCGCGTCAATGGAATTTGAGGCTGTCACCTATGGCGCCCGCAAGACGGAGCGCCCGGCCGCCGGTCGCTTCCTGGACCTGACGGACCTGTTTGAAGCCGAAGGCTTTCACCGCATTCAGGCCCGGCGTTCGTTCTTCGCTGGCGGCGGAGTGGTGGCATATTCAGTACGAAGGGGGCCTGGAGAAAGGCGTTTCGAATTTCGAGAATGAGCTGCTCAAAGTCTATGCCGAGGAACAGGTGCGTTCCACGCCGCCGTGGCAATTCCGCAATCGCGTTTACGGCGTTCACTGGTTTTAAATGCCACCTCAAATGGGGAGGGGCGGTA
>JAAUYG010110012.1_pt1 | contig 17399 bp, 8 predicted proteins | sample 7278091 | NCBI WGS metagenome assembly JAAUYG01 (sample SAMN14350201, study PRJNA611818) | marine sediment metagenome | isolation source: surface marine sediment (0.6m) | place: French Polynesia: Moorea | collected 2018-08
AGTCATACATATATAAGGGAATTTGACCTTGTAGGGTTTGAGGTCATTTGGGGGTCATTTGGTGCACTTTTCTCAATATGGCCTATAACTCGAAAACGGCTCATCGAAGAGTGAAACGGCGTGAAATTTGGGCCTCGTGGATACTTGTAACACATAGAACACTAGTAACACATATGGGGTACACTTGACCTTGTAGCGTTTAGGGTCATTTGGGGGTTATTCAGACTGAGTGTACTTGTCTCAAAGTGGCCTGCAACTCAAAAACGGCAGGTCGTAGACTGAATGAAACAGAGTGAAATTTTTGGACGCAGGGACACTAGTAACACATATATGGGAAAGTATAGTTCATTTACTGCATTCCTTGTCTAACCAAGGGTATCCTGGCCTTCAAATGTCAAAATTAGGATTAGTCACTTCAGCTACATAGCTATAGTAGCTATGTAGCTGAATGGTAGCTGTAGCTACATGGCTGTTAGGCATAAACCTAACTTATTCCAATCTGGCAAGTGACCAACCACATCATCAAGGCCCCTGTGCCTCTTGTTATGAAAATGATGAATTATAAAATGAAAACGATTTTGCAGGAAAAATACAATGACACATCAGTATACACAGATTTCAGGGAAATACTTATAGTGCAACAGCAAAATTGTTCTCACTCCTAGTTTTTATATAGAACCAGACAGATGTTTGTCAATATCAATAGCGCAAACTTCTAAAAGCGAAGGTGCATCCTAAATGCCACGTGACATCCGAGAAGGTAACAGGGGAGGGGCCAGGATTGCAAGTCAGTCACACTCTCTGAACGATGAGACACACTCTTGTAATTCTTCGGATTTTCGGCATGCAGTGTGCATTAGGATGACTCCTCCACAGCAGGTACTTTCATTTAGGCAGCCCGCTGACTTACCCCTCAGATGGCGTATCAAAAAATATTTCCAGTATTTTCACGTCAGGAAACCCGACATACACTGGAGCGACACCTATGGCCGCCACTATAACCAAATATGTGACTTTCTCATAATCGCTCACACACTTTCTGTAGCATAATGCAAAAGCTCCTTCGCATGTATACCAGGTCTCTTCCTGTTCGTTGCTGATATACCGACAACTATCGAAGCTTCGGCTAATTTCGAGTTAAAATCCTATTTATTGCTTTTGTCTTCTATTTAAAACACCAACACTGTTACACACGAATTACCCACTGAATAAATCCTACGGGAAACATGCAGTATATTTTCATAACCTCCTATACAACAGTATACTTCGTAACCTCTGATACACTTTAGAGCAGCACGGCTCAACACTTTACATGCTTTACACACTAAAGAACGATAGAATACACGCACTTGCAAATATATACATACACCGGTTTTCAATTGATCAAAAAATGGAAAATTACAAATATTGAAAGTGCAACATTCTTGTAGAGCTCTTTTCTGGATGTTCTCTTCTCTATAAATTTTCTCCCACGTACATGTACTTTACCATCCTGCGTGGATTTTCTTTTTTTTTCCCAAAGTCGGGTCAGTTTATATTCAAAGACCTCTTCAGCTGGTTGGCTGCCTGGTCATTTCCTGTGCCAAACAATAACATAAATATTAGCTGCATGTCGGACAAAATGTGTAGAAATGAAATACACTAACACTTTTGACTGTTCTGCACAACTTTTGAGTGTAAATCCGCTATATGTACAGCGGCAGTTTCATCTGTCAGTGGCCCTCAGCCGACCATATGTTACACTTCACAGCAGGGAAATTATTTATAAGGGACATGTATACATGTATCGATGTTTCAGGATGTACACACCATGATATGATACACCCAACAACAACTTTCAGTAGGCCTCGTTGACCTAGGCGCATATATATAACTGTACCATGCATATCGGCGCAAGTTATTATTTACACCAGCGGATCACTGCGTGAAATGGTATAAAGGCCCCTGTGGTAACCTACTTCCTAAATTGAACTGGCATATATGCTACTTGACTGTTGGGTAGTTTGGGTAACGTTGGCTTGCCGGCATTGTAAGTCAACATAGACAGCCAATTGTCAGACCCAGGAAGTCATATTGTGTGACAGGACATCATGTGCATGCATATAACAATTTCCATGTGCTAAAAATACCCCTATGGAGGATCACGCATAATAACACGAATAAGGGCAATCTTCGTGCAACTGCATGAGGGTGATTCCAAGCGATACACGCTCGCTGGTAGGCCTAACCTAGGAGGTGTGTCTCGTGGTGGTGAATGTGAAGGTGGCGACAGGAGACAGGAAAGGAACAAACAGAAGATCTAGACGTGCCGGTTTAAATTCCGCACAGTCAGAATGTTCAACATGCTTAGCGTGGGCTACCACATTGATATGGACAGTGTTAGCAAGAAACTGCATCGCCAGGACGGGGTGATATCATCGCTACTCCTTTTCTCTTTCCTCTTCTCTTGGACTGCCGCATTCTACATCGCTGGCTGGAACCACTGGTTTCACTACCTGGGTCACGTCGTAAGGACCTACACCATTCTGCTGGGCATCGTCTCCACGACGTGTGCTTTGGTGCTGACCTTCTCCAACAGAAAAGCAGTCACAGACATGTACGAGAAGGTGACACACAGCAGGCCCGGACTTCTGCGCAGTGACGACCGCGACGGCTTGATGCGTTTCTGAGTATCACGCGTTCTGCAGGCGTCGCTGCCTTTGGTTGGAGTCGTATCTTTCTTTGTGTTTGGTGCGGTGTATGATATTCTGTGGCTGGGAGGAAATGCTCAGTGCCTGGCGTCATTCTGTCTGTGTGATTGGAGGACGCTGTCTTACCTCTGGCTTGGTTTCACCATGGACGTCGTGCGATTCGTCTTCAAGGCGAGCGGCCTGCTCTTCTGTCTGTTCTTTCACGAAAAAGCGTTCGTGCCAAGCACCGCCGCAAGATATTCTCTTTTGTTAGTCTGCAGCGGCATCATCAGCTACTGGCTGGCAATGCTCATCTGCCTGACGAATGGCACGTTTCCACCCACCTACTATCCCCATCTGAACTTCTCTCTGGATAACAATACAGGACACCATCACAGCCTCACCGACCTGGAGTGCCTGAATTTCAACACTAGCTTATTCAGGCTGTCTGGCAAGGTGGCAGTGTATTTTGCCCCGTTCCAGATAGAATTCAGCTTGCTGTTCTGCAGTACGGTCATGGAGTTGTTCTTTTCTATCAAACCCACCAGACCTCCGCCGATAAACAGCACGAACTTTGATCAAACCGCGGCTTCAGAATCGTCGAAGTTTATCACCGTAATACAACAGCTCGACGGGTTCCTATCAACCAAACTGAACGATCCTCTCCGCCAATCACCGGACAGCCTTCAGCAAGATTCGTATTGTCAGACACAGGATAGTTCAACCCCTGCCCACAAATTTACTCAAACATCAGATCATATTCAATGTGAAGATGGTGCCTATGACCTTGGTGACACCCCTGGCAACATGGCCGTGCTTGCTGAGACCACAACATGCACAACGAAAGGCAGTTTGGAAGAACTAGATCCTACACCTGAGTTGATACCATTGGCTGTTGAAACGGCCTCCATCCTACGTGCTCTACAGTGGGATTTGGATGTCACTTTTGAGGGGGGCGATCCCGATGATTCCATGTCTTTGCCCCTACCTATGGATGGTGACCATGCAGATGGGCATACCACAACTGACACACAGATTGTAAGCAGGACCTATGTCCAGTCTCTGACATCTGTCACCACATTTCTAGTCCTGTTGCACAACTTACTATACGTCGCCTCAGCATTCATCTCTTACGCTAATCCACCTGCCGTCTGGCTAACAATATACACTGCAATCAAGGGATCCTGTAACATTGCTGTTCTTGTGTTATGCATGATGGGTTTCCATCAAGCAAGCCATTTTAAGACACGCCCTACGTCCTTCCATGCCTTGGAGCTAATTCTGCTGGTGACAACCTGTGGGAATACCCTTTTTCTTTTCTTTACAGTTCTGCCCATGACGGAGAACTTTACAACCCTACAGCACAGTTCCGAAGCACTGGCATCACTATGGTCGGCCATAACCAACACCATAGGCACCTATCTCCAGGTGGCATTGCTATGCCACATATCACGACTGGTTACGGACAGATACCAGGTGTGTAACAATCTACGGGCTACAGTTCTCTATCTGGTTGCATACAACTTCAGCGTGTGGGTTGTGGACAGCTTCGTAGAGTACACAGCTTTCGGAAGACTCTACCCTATGCACACAAAGTACTTCGGTCAGCCATTCTGGGCTGCTTTTTGCGGCATAATCTTTCCCTTTCTCATATTCTTTCGCTTTTATTCAAGCATCTTATTTTTGCAAATTTACCTTGGGTTATGACTGAGGAAGTTGCTTGTAGTGCTTGCACAGTCCGTGGATGTCATAAAATGAACAAGAGGCCCAGGGGCCTTGATAATCTGCTTGAACTGAAGACCTAGAGCACAAGAAATATATTTTGAAAAGTTTTGAATAGAATATATTATCTTAGGTACTAGATGCCAACTTCTCATTGCAGTATTCTAACAGGCATTTAGATTTACCATGGTAACCAATGTTGTCATAAAGTTTGCATGAGCTCCAATAAAAAGTGTGCGAGAAATAACACTTTGAAATTTCCAGCTGGATATGGTCCTATGTTAAGAAAAATTTCAAAGTGCCATACTTTTTTTAATTTTTGGCAGATCACCAAAAAAGTAATAGCCTGTATTGCCCCATGATTAGGATACTTTGTGTAAATTTTGGATGAAAAAAATTAGGATGAAAATTGGGAGAGCAGAACAGTTTTAAAAATTGTAAAATTGGATATTTTGCAAAATGCATTGAATGACCCCAAACCAAACTCAAGGAACCAGGCATCAAAAGTAACTTCCATATATTTCTGTCCATTTCGCTCTATGATCAGCCGTTTTCGAGATATTCCACATTTTAGGCTTCTCATTGACTCTAATGTTAAAATTTCAATGCCATAATTGTGTAAAACTTGGTCGATTGCCAGGAAAAGTAATAGCCTGCATTCCTCCATGGTAAGCAATGTTATCAAAAAGTTTGGATGGGATCCGATGAAAACTATTGGAGAAGTAGCTGAAAATCGTAGAATCGCAAATTTGCAAAGTGCAATGAATGACCCCAAACTAACTCAAGGTATCGAGCATCAAAAGTACCCTACATATACGCACTGTAGGGCCCTGAGTCCCACATTTCCGCCCGTTTCTCTCTACGACCAGCCGTTTTCGAGATATTCCTCATTTTAGGCTTTCCCATTGACTCTCGTGTTAAAATTTCAAAGTGCCGCAACATTTTTAAACATTGGCCGATTGCCAAGAAAAGTAATAGCCTGTATTCCACCATGGTAGCCAATGTCCTCAGAAAGTTTGGTTGAAATCGGATGAAAACTGTAGGAGTAGCGTTTGGAAATTTCCAGGCCCATATGTTCCTGTCTTGACAAAAAATTTAAAGTGCCATAAAATTTTTAATTTCTGGCAGATCGCCTAAAAGTAATAGCCTATATCCCCCATTACTATCCTATTTGTCATAAAGTTTGGTTGAAGTCGGATCGAAATTGTGGGAGAAGTAGCGTTTTGAAATTTTTGCTCCTATAGGGACCCATGTTAACGAAAACGAACAAAAAATGTAAAAACTTGAAAATATAAAATTTTGAAGAAAGAAAAAAAAAAGATATAAAAAGAGAAAAAAGAGATAAGGCGGATAGGTAGCTTTCCACAAAATTTGGTCTGGATCCATTTAGTGGTTTCTGAGACTTGAGTTAACGGACGGACGGTCGAGGAACGGACGACGGACGCCTGCGCCACGACAGTAGCTCTGCTGACAAAGTCAAGCAGAGCTAAAAATAGTATACAGTGCTATAAATGAGAACCAAGCCACTAGAAAATGTCTGCTTGTACATGTGAGCAGCTAGTATATACAACACATGGGAAGAGAGCAACAGCAATATTCCATATTCTCACATGCAACCTTTTCACTGTGCAGTGTATATAAAGGCACATGTACCACGGGGAGTAAACTACACACTTTTGTTCACTGCGATTTCATGGATTTAAGACCCCTTCATTTTAAGACTTCCTTGTATGGTAATACCACCCGTAACACGACTTGTGTTTAATATCATTGCCCATCCATTTTATGACCACCTTCGCTCTTTAAGACCAAGCTTTACATGTAGCTCTGCTTGACTAGGTATGCTATTTCAGAATAGTAAATTTATGAAATGTTATCCGTCCGTTAGGTGGACTAATGAAATATATAGAATAAAGTCAGAATTCACTTTATGCAGCACACTTTGTCAGTTAAGTGTTTAAGGTCAGGGGAAGGCAATTCAGTGCATTCCGATTTTCGACAAACTTGTATCTAGATATAATGGCTGATCGTAGAGCGAACTGGAATAAAATATGCGCCGGTGGTGCGGAGGTAAGTATCCGTGCCGACATGGTACTTTTGACAGTCAAGTATTTAACGTCGGCACTAGGCCATTCTTTGCCCTTCTCATTTTCGACAACCTTGTGTCTGGATATTGGTTGATCATAGAGCGAAATGGAACAAAATATTCCCCTCGGGGATAAGTATTCAGTGTACATGTATACAGAGCTTTTTACACAGTGTTTAAGCAAGGTCAGTCCGAAATCATTCGGTGTATTTCCAATTTTCGGCAACCTTCTGTATCATATCGAAAATGGCTACTCGCGGAGCGAAACGGGCTGAAGTTTCAGCCTTTGGGGTAAGTAGTAGTCCGTATATACAGGATATTTTAATAGTTAAGTAAGTGTTCAAGGTTATTGTGGGGTCATTTGGTTCATTTTCAATATTCTTGCATCCTCGGGGCTAGGTGCCTTTGTAGTCTTCAATGTCATTTTGTGGTCATCTGGTGGGACTTGCGATTTTTCCGGAAAGACGATTTTCAAAATGCTACTTCTCCTACAGTGTTGATTCTTTTTTTTTTTTTCAACCAAAGCTTTTCTACATGTTCGCCATGACAGTCCTCACAAATATTACTTATATAAATTTGAACTCTGTAAAGATTGAAATAATTTTTTTAACACAGGACCCTATGGGAGTGAGAATTTCAAAGCGCTGCTCCACCTACAGTTTAGATTCTTTTTCAACAAAGCTTACTTGCAGAACTTTCAAAATTTAAACTTTTTTCAAACAAATTTAAACTGTAACACATTACTGTATAGATGTGAACACTCAAAACGCTATCCCTCCTATTATTCTTTTTTTTTTCTAAATGTTCCCTATGAAAGTCATCACAAAAGTTACTGGCATTTTAAGATTTCAAATTCAATTTTTAAAAAAAAGATTGATATTTTCCTCAATACAGAACCCTTTGGCGGTAAAAACTTCAAAATGCTACTACCCCTACAGTTATGAAAATGTGTCAACCGAACTTTTACTAAATGTTTCCTATGACAGTCCGCACAAGTTACTTATTAGCATTTTGCTACTTCAAATTTAAACTTGAAAAAAAAAAAGAGTTTTTTTTCTTAGCACAGTACCCTATGGAAAACATGTACTATATTTTCATAACCCCTATATACAAGAGGGAAGTATGGATTTGCAAATTCAAAAAGTTACTAGGTTTGAAGCTTTTTCATTAACCAAACTTTTACGTATGGCAGTCCTCACAAAAGTTACTTATTGACATTCTGAAATTTCAAATTTATACTTTTTTAAAGATTAAAATTTTACGTTGTGGCTAATGGGGAGTAACAGGCCTATGTTTGATTGACCTCATAAAAACAGGAGTTACTGGTGTGAATGTCTGCATAGGTCCATGTTCATTATTAATGGCTCACCAAGCTGACCTTCAAGATCCACAGACCTCTTGTTTACATTGCATGCCAGTTATGCACAAATATAACCTGGCCCTAGAGCAGAGCGCCCAAATCCCTGGGCTTCTTGTGTTCTGACTGAATGTCTTCATATAGGTGTATGTTCGTTATTAATGGCTCACCAAGCTGACCTTCAAGATCCACAGACCTCTTGTTTACACTGCATGCCAGTTATGCACAAATATAACCTGGCCCTAGAGCAGAGCGGCCAAATCCCTGGGCTTCTTGTGTTCTGACTGAATGGGTGGTCTTGAAATGTAAGGGAGGATACATGTCTGTTATAGATTTGCTTTTGTGTCAGCAGAGCTAATCGCATGGCGAGGGCGTCCGTCGTCCATCTTCCTCGGTAACCAGCAAGCGAATTTTGTGGAAATGTGGCTAACCATCAGTTTTATTTTTCTGCCAAAAATTATTACAAAATTTATGACACTATTTTTTCCTTAGGATAGGATCATATGGGGTTGGAAAGTCCAAAATGCTACTCACACAGTTTCCAGTCACACTTATTGACAAAGATCCTTGTAATTATGGAACCCTGGCTCATTGCATTTTGATGATCTGTGAGACGTTAAAAATTTTGTGACACTTTGACATTTTGGGATGAGAGTCAATGGGAAATCCTAAGATGTGAAGTATCTCAAGTACAGCTAATCATAGCATGAAACACACGAAAATTTGGAACTCTTCGGAATGAAGTACAATATGTATGTTGGTTAGTTTTCATCTCCGAGTGGTTGCAGTCAGCTTGGGGTTATTCGGTGCACTAACGGCAATAACAGCACTTTGCATGTTGCGACTTACAAAATGATACTCTTTCCCCATATTTGAACTGATTTCAGCAAAACTTTATGAGAACATTGGTAATCATGTGGGAATACAGGCTGTTAGCTTCCTTGGCGAGCTGGAATTTATTAAAAATTTACTGGACTTTTTACCAGATTAGCGCAGGATCCTATGGGACTGCAAATTTCAAAACGCTACTTGTCCCAGCTTCGAACTGATTTTCAACGAATCTACGTGGACCTTGATAACCATGGGGGATGCAGGCTGTCTTTCTTAGTGATCTCCCAATAATTAAAAATTTCATTGGACTTTGAAATTTTCTTAACTACTACTCCCTCGCTACTCCCCCTACAGTTTTCGATTCAGCCCAATTTGATGACACATATCTGCTGGCAATGGGAAAACACTGGCTATTACATTTATTGACACGCTGCTAAATATGAAAACTTTTTTGGCATTTTAATATTTTAGCATGGGGGTCAATGGGACGTCCTAAAATGAGTAGTATCTCAAGAATAGCTACTTGCATAGTGAAAGAGGTGTAAATTTGGAATGGGGTTTTATGTATATATAGTGGTATAATTATTTGGTGTACTTTAAATTTCTGGTGTTAAGATTTTCAAATGCTACTCCTCGCCCAGTTTCAACCTGATCTCACCAAACCTTTATGAGGACATTGATAACTATGGTGGAATACACTGGCTATTACATTTCGTGGCAATCTGCCTATTCTTAAAATTATCCAACTTTGGAATTTTTCTTAACACAGTACCCCATGGGACTGCAAATTTCAAAAGGCTACTCCCACAGTTTAGAACTGATATTGAACAGCAAAAGTTTGAGGACATTCAAATTTTATCATGAGAAGGAATGAGAACAAAGATGTGAAAAATACCTCGAGAACAGCTAATAGAAGAGTGAAACAGATGAAAAATTAGGACTCATGATGTTTCACAAGTATACTTTTGAAGGATACTTTTTACGCCAGATGAAAATTATGAAGGATACTTTTCATGCCAAATTGGTTGAGGTCAGTTTGGGGTTATTCGGTGCACTTTGCAAAATTTCCAAAGTTTGTTAATGTTTCAATTGTCATATCTATTGCCATTATCAAGCAGAACGTCAAGCTCCATGGATCTCTTGTTATTATGTGTAACATTTACCAGCTTCCAATCTGCCAGTATACCCTCTTTTATTTCATCATATGCTTATGTATTATGTATTCCAATCAGGAGCCTACTGATAAAGTGAGCATGTCAAACAGGTTACTGATATCTGTGTGGACACTTGTGTCCATATATGCCAACCCAGTGGAACCCTCCCTCTTAAAACACATTTCAGAGAAAGGCGAGTACCAATTTCGATTTAAGACTGTCTTGACCCTGATTATTGGTGGAATTATTTCCCAGCCTCCTGGAAATATATGTGTAAGGAAAAATTATCCTAAAATGTAATTGTACCCAACTACATGTATGTTTGATCAGATACAGGTACAATAGAACCCGTTTTGTAAGACCACAACATTAGCCATTAATATGTGGTCTCTCAAGACAGGTGGTCTTTGGTGACAGGTTCAATTGCATTGAAATGTGGGACCTTCTGGCAGGAATATCTGGTCTCTCAAGACAGATTTCACTGTATCACATTTTGAATACAACTACCAAACACTCCAAATGCCACAATCGGGTTGAATTATTTTAATACAATGTACTTGGCACAGATGTTCCACAGTGCATGAAATGAAATATAACTTCAATGTATGCTATTAGTAATAACTCCACAGCTTAGATGTTCACTGAATGGCTAGCAAAAATGTCTGTTTTCAGCAACTCTTACACAACACATCACAATGACCAACACCACAAACACAAGTAGCCAGTGAACGCGTAAACAAATAGGGAGTATTTTAAACCCCTTGGCGGGAAAATTTTCCGAAAATACCCAAAAGAAGGGTAAAGGCGCGAAAACAAGGGCACCTCACGATTGGCCAAGCTTTTATATGTCGCAATATGATTGGCTAAAGGGTAGTCATATGACCAAGGTAGTTTGGCTTCCGAAAGAAACCGATTATTCATACTGCAAATTTGTGGCGCCAAATACTCCCTATTGTATCAGGGTTAGTAGAACACAAAACCAAACTTCAACATGTAATGTCAACATGTGTAAGTGTCCCTTTGCCATATACGGACCGCAATTTAGAACTGGTCATACATGTACTACATACGAGTTTTCCTGGATCTGTACACACACAATGGCTGACATGACTGGACTTAATATTCCATGTGAATTTGATGGTACGCAAGCTAGGTATGGCTTTCAAGTACATCATATATATTCAGTATCGAAAAGTACTGAACATGCTGAAGCAGTATCTATCTTCAGTCTAGCCGACAGCCTCGCCAACCTCCCTGGATCACCCTGGTATCGGCCTATATGCGGTTTCCTCAAAATGAGGGATTCTGCTTGGGCTGTTCCCTAGACTGTCTTTGGAATAAAAACTTACCAGCCAATTGCTGCTAATGTCTCCAGTAGTAATATGCATATTAATACACCTTTCATCTACATGTTGAAGCCTGGAGAGAACAAGGCTGGCCTAAGATACACACACGACAGAAGATAAACCATAATGCAGTCATATTTCCTGTACATGTAAATACTGCAGCTGTATGGCATGACGGGGAGACATTACTCCTACAAATTTTACTAAAGGCACTTAAATACTACATGCAGCACAAATTCATTGAAACCACCTTCACAAGTAATCAGGATTCAAAAATACTCAGATTTGTAGATGTATCACTGCATGCCTGTACAACAATTTCAACAAATGGAAAACAATAATATGGACCTCCAATGATATGATGCCTGTGTGTTCATGTATAAACCCTTCAACAATGAAACTAGCACAGGATGAATGGCACGTGCCGACTACCTTAAGTTGGTCTTTGCACGAAGGTGTCAATTATGAACAGGGACCCGTTTCCAGAAAGATCTTACGTCATAAGTTCAGTAATCACCCTTGGCAGCAATAGTCTATTCCTTATGCAGGATTACCAGTGGAACCAGGCCCCAGCACCAATAATGACACTTTGAGCAATCTATTTATCAATGCAGTAACTTTCAAGATGATGAGAGGGTCGTTTTATACGTGAAGTGGTTTGCTACGTTGACTGTCCAGTTCTGGTCTTCGTGGCCTTTGGTATACTCGCGGATGAAACTGGAAATGGAAAAGGGAGAAACTCTGGCATAAATCCTAAAGCAATCTTATACGTAGATGTCATGAAAGATCAGTTGCCTATAAATGTAATGCGAGGATAAACTCTGTTGTACTGTTGAGCATCAAGACATAAACTGATACATGCACATATATATAGGAACAGCTTCTTGGCAGCACGTACCGGTACAGTAAGTTTGCTGTCATTACTTGGTGAAATTCTGAACAACTGATCGAGATATTTAACATGAGAACATCTTAGGCCTTGAGCTCGCTCTGAATAATAATTTTTCTATTTGTAACATGTAGGTTGTAAAATACCTAAATTATGTAAATCTGACAACTTGACAAGCACATTTATTTAAACTTTCATATTTGTACTTTAAATGTGAACACACAGTGAGTGAAACATGACATCCCCAAACTCCAAAATATGTGTACATAGATTTCTAGTAATGATCAACAGCAGTATTAAGCTGTAAAGCTGTAATGGAATTCACGGTCAACAATCCACCCATTGTGCAGAAAACTTGAATTATACATGTGTGTGTTACTTCCGATTAACTATCAATACATTTTAGATCACACATAACTCGAGTTTATTACAACTAAAGCATCTAAAGATAGCTAAATAGTCACGCAAAGAAGATCTAGAGAAAAACTCGAGGAACAAGTTACCGATAATTGCAGAAGAAAGCATCCTTTTGGACTTTTTCGATAGGCTGCACCCGTAAATCCTCGACATTTTCCTTCAGGTCATGTATGCCCATCAGAACTGTTGTTATTTCCACAAATCTTCTTCCTGCAAGCAGAACAAAATGAGCAGTTCAACAAATCCATGTCATACAGTCAGCAAGGCCAAAGATATCTGGTTTTGTTTGGTACAGAGTGTACAATGGTGAATAATGGGCTACCCATTGCATAGGACCATGTCAACCAAGCTAAAACACTCTGAATGGATGTAGATATACTGGAAATTTATACTACACCTAGTGTGTTTATGTAGGTGTGACTTACAACAGCAGATTACTCGGGGAATTCCAACTGCCGATTGGTTGACACAAAACATGCCGATAGTATTTCTGCAATTCTGATATCTTAATAGCCTTTCCACATGTTCCAGTGATAAAGCAGCAAATGGAGCGAACATAAAATTAATGTCTTTAATGTATTACAGTAAAGCTTCATGATCAGTTTTAAGGTACTGAAACAATTATTGTGGCTGTCTACCATATGTACTGTAGTTTCAGCACCAAAAAAAAAGGATTATTGAAAAAACATAGAACACATCAACAATTTAGTCATTTCATTACTGGTACATGACATCTTCAGTCAAAATACAACGTGTAAGTGAAGACGGAACACCAGCAGTTCATCTATATCATGGCATGCCATTAATATAGGCAGCCAATAGGCTAATAAATACTGCTCATATCTCAGAAATAATACCTACAAAATCAACATACATGTATGGCACTTGTGCAGGCCTGTTAAAACTAGTCGGAAGATCTGGCTCCTGCAAGCTGAGTTCATTGACAATTTTTGATGGACACGCAGCTTTCCTGCTACGTCAATCAGTAAATCATAATAGCTGCAGGCGACCCGGGTATTCCGGCTACGTTATACTTCCCCCCCCCCCCCCATTAAGATTTCAAAATAATTGTCAGCAGAGACAACATGTAGTACTAGCCAACTAGTAGTACCTGTTTCATCATCAAAGATCATTCCGATTTCATAGATGAAGTGATAGCAGACATCCTGGGCCCTCACGACTAGGAACCGCTTTTGTGCCTCAGTCAGTTGACTGAAATTTTGTTTAATCTCCTGAATGGCCTAGATGAAAGATGGGAATGCATATAGTGTACATTATACAGTGGTAACTGTTAAGCATGCACGAAGGGAAAACATTACCTTTGCAGAAAAAAAGACTACAGAGAATACAAATTTATTGTTGAAACCAGTCATCTCTCGTGAGGTCATTACTTAAACATGTTTAATGCATATGTATATTGCCATTCTATGACACGAGAAATTACTTTACACTGGCAACTAAAACATTGTGTAAAAGATTCAATTAAATTTAAAAGCGCATATACATGTACAGTATATGTATTACTAGTAGCATCGATGACGTGTTCTCTTTGAAAAGTGATCTTTTCAAGAATGAAAGAGATAATACAAATGTAATCCTACATGCAGCATGTGCAGCAAAGATAATTAGATTACTAGTATGTATAAATTGCACAAGGACAAAATTTCATCAAAGAAGTGCCTCAACATGTTCAATAAATACATTAATTATTAGGCAAGAGTACTGCACACAGCACACCACCTTTAATAAAGTTTTTTCATGAATACACTTTTGTGTGCTTAATGCTTTAACTGATACCAGTTCTACTGCAAAGCTTGGTCCCCTCCTACATGGCCTATGGCCTGATGTCAGGGCACTTTTTTGACATTTTTTAACACATGTTTTATCATATTCATCTGCCAGCTACCATGGTTACCACTTACTACATGGTTACCTTTGGAGAAACAAGTCCTTCAAGTTGTTCAAAATCTCCAGCAGATATCAACCGTGACACAAGTTCAACTGCCTAAAATGAGAATGGAGAGAAGATATTTCAATCAAACACTAGTATTAGGGTCAAAAAGTTCAATAGCTGTCAACATAATTAAGGTACCAATTAAGGTACCAAGGTGGTAATTATGATACTTAGTATCATAGTAACTATGGTAATAGTGATACATGGGATACAAGCATGTTTAATGTGTACTAGTATTTCATCGAAAGATTCATCAACACTTCACCCTACATGAGTACATGTACTGTTGCTTATAAGTATTAACATGATTAAGCAGATTAACTGTACAATACTACAGGAATCCCCCCTCAAACAAGGCCACCCCATTTGCCAAGAAATTGTGCCTATCGGTACATTAGAGAGGTGGCCTTTATTGGGAGAGAGAAGTAAATACATCAAAAGTAACAGTGACATAGATTTGTGGCCTTATTAGAGAGGGTGGACTCTGTTGAGAGTGGGCACCAAGAGATGGACCAATATATAGTAAACAAGTAAAAAAATCAAACCTTAAATGCTCCTTTCAGAAATGACTTGGTACTGAAGTCTTGGTCTATATAGACCCTCAGTAGGAAAGAGAGAAAGAAGCTGCGAATAGCTTTGATGGGACTTGGAGCACATCGGAATGGAAAGTCCATCAAATTTAGAGGCATTTCATCTGAACCTGAAAAGCAAATCACAAAATAATTTAATTATATAATACAGCAGACTTTTTTTACAGTACTTTATATAGCATTTAGGTTACTACCATTGGTTTTAACTGGAGGTTCTTTCTTGACAGCTGGCATCTGTGGTGTAAGTCACTAAATTAATTATTAATGTTACGATTATAGGCATAATACAATGCTGCTTTCACAGATACTCCTTTACATATGGTGCTGCACTTCAAACTGCACAATCTACTAGCATCATGTTTATCCAGTGATTGCCTATACTGAAAACATCACAGCATAGACAAACAGATTAGCTAAAATATAATGAACATTTTCTAGTCACAAATGACAAATTTATACCCTCAATTACTTGCGATTTTTTGTTATGTATTGCAATGCTGGTGCGCTCTATAAAAATACTGAATTATGGTAATCTGATAGGAATATTTAATTTAGCAAATTTATAAAGGCAAGTAAAATATGCTTGTTGGCTCAACAACAGAAGAACCAAGGGAATCCTGCCTTATGTTGACGTTTGGCTTGTTAAGGTGAGTTGACATGAATTGGCCTTGTTTAAAGTCTCAGGTTGTGACACAGTACTAGTACTAGTAGGAGATTGGACCACAGTCTCTCATACCTCAAATGGATGCCTTTACTACCAGACTACTGGGGCCAATATTTAAAGCAGACAATCATAATCATTTTAATACCTAATCACATTTTACGAACGTGAGGCATGTATGGATAAGTGCTCATGCCCTGAAAATCATGATTTTCTTTACGATTACTTACAGGAGTACATGTATATATAGATCTATTATCTCATTATTAGTGACTATGTATATATTTTGGGGTTTTCAACCAATACTAAAAAGTATGGAATCCAAAAGTATTAGACATTTAAATTGACAATTTGTTTATTAACATTTGACAAAGGACATTGACGCCATAGAAGCAGTGCAACGAAGAGCTACAAGGATGATCCTCTCGCTCAAAGATCTCCCATACAAAGAGCGCCTAAGACTTCAAGGTTACCATCACTGGTCTACAGAAGGCTGTGGGGTGACCACACTGGTGACATGATCAACACTTATAAGTATGTACATGGCATTTATATATAAAGTGTCAGCAAACTACATAGAGCATTGCGATTTCACTAAAACCAGAGGTCATCAATTAAAACGTGGGGCGCATCACCGTTTGCATCAAGCCTTCTTCAGCATACGGATCATGGACGTGTGGAATTCACTCCCTGAACAAGTGGTGCTGGCACCAACAATGAACTCTTTCAAGTCACGGCTAGACAAACACTGGTCCCATTCTTAAGTATTCTTAAGTACAGCATGTACACATTGTACATGTTGTACAGATACTGAACGCAGGCATGGTAGGCCTCTATGTGAGAGGGGATTTTATCCAGGTCATGCGTGTAGGGGGCTCATCAAAGTGGTATAATTGCAGGCTGCTACTGAAATGCCTGTCATACTCAGTCTTGAATTGATTTAAGGTTGGAGCTAGGGCAATTTTCTCTGGTAAGGAGTTCCATAGTGAAACCACCCTGATTGGGAAACTATGCTTGCGCTTTTTGAGTCTGGTGTGTTCATGATATAATTTAAGTCTATGACCGCTTGTTTCTCTGACATAAAAACTGGCGTGAAGTTTGAGCAAACTAAAATTATGATCGTATAAGTTATGCAAAATTTTAAATAAGTTTCTATCATGTCTCCTCTTGTCCTTCAGACTCCTTCTATAGGCTAGTGTAGGCAATTTTAGTGATTGTAGTCTTTCTGGGTATTCTAAATGTTTCATGCCTGGGATTAGTCTGGTGGCTTTTCTCTGAACGTTCTCTAGGGCAACTATGTGTTTTTTCACATGTGGATTCCACACACTGCTTGCGTATTCCAGCTGGCTTCTAACAAGTGCTTTGTATAGCAGAAGGAAAGTTGGTTTGTCTAGATATTGGAAAGTCCTGCGTATCAGACCAGATATTGAATTAGCTATATTATTATCAGGGTTGGGTTTCTACCCGGTAGAAAGGTATTTCTACCCTACCATGGGTAGACATAGGGTAAATACCGGGTAGAAATGGTTAAAGTAATACTATATATACTTAGAATTTCTAGCTATTTTTCTATACTAGGTTCACTAGACACGAATCATTTGTCAATTAATATTATCCAATGTAATAAAACACAACTTTGAGTGTAAATGAAAAAAGACAGAAAAAGAAGACCCCGATTTATTCAGAATTCCTATTCCATGCTGTACCATGTATAAATGTGAAT
>JAAUYG010004569.1_pt1 | contig 17391 bp, 8 predicted proteins | sample 7278091 | NCBI WGS metagenome assembly JAAUYG01 (sample SAMN14350201, study PRJNA611818) | marine sediment metagenome | isolation source: surface marine sediment (0.6m) | place: French Polynesia: Moorea | collected 2018-08
GTGCAAACCCTGCCAAATATTAGATTCCCGAAACAACAAGCCTCCTTCCCCTTCTCGGTTTCCATGTTTGCCACTAGGGGTGCTTCCGGCAGGTGCCAAATAGGACCCTGTAAGAACCCAACACCTTATAATGTCAGACTGGATGGGGGAATTTCCTCAAATAAAAGTGACAAGAACTGATAGCTATAACAATGCATTAATGACTAGTAAAATTCAATCACACGAACCGCTTCTCCAAGAATTATGCTGTATTTTACATGCAATGCCCACAGTCTTGAATGGCTGCACCAGGTATTTTCACATTTGTTGCTTCCGGTCACATTCTTCAGTGACCAGTAACAAAAGTCATACTTGAAACATTACTCATTGTATTATTTTTTTTGCTTTTTTTCCAATCCTGGTAGCCTAGCACTACTTGGATCATTCGATTTAGCCCACACGCTTGGCTCTCGCCAATGGCTAGTACCATAACCGTCATCAATGTGACATTCTAAATATTATATATTCATCTCTGCTACCAACCTTCAAATTAAGAGATGTTATGGAAGATTGTGGCGATCTGGAAACCCTGCCACTAGGTGGCAGTGCAGACAGTCCCCCATTGCTGGAATACATGTCGTAACGTTTCCTGGTGCGTCTCCTGGGCAACGTCTGGTAACATTGCATGGTTTGTTCCCATTCTGGATCCAAAGGTCTCCTCAGAGATCGAGAAGATCCATCCACTGGAGTGCTGCACTCCACCAACAAATACTCCATTGTTTGCGAACTCCCTTAGGGTGGCAATATTGCACAGACATACAATGTAGATAAGCCACTTATCTGCTTGCAGGATGTTGAGCTTGTCTACAGGCTGTGTCATAATGTACCAGGGCCTTGATCCAGGGTGGCATCCCGTTGAAAGGATCAGCTGGAGACTCTCAGCTGTTCCAGAACCTAACTGGTGCGGCTGCATGGCATGATCTTCATGTCTCGTGTGTCTGGGTGCACCATCTGTATGTGTGTGGCTCTATCAGCCTCCTGACAACCCATGCGAAAATAACAAACATACAAGCTTCCGTACTCGACCAAATAAAACAATGCAGCTCGCTACTTGCAGCACAAAAACCATTTGAGCCTTCCTTCCCAAATATATCCACTCGTTTGGCTTTCATGGAACCATAACAAAAAGTAGTTTGTTCTGGAATGATGTTTGCTTGTGATCTTATGATGATCAGGATTCAGTGCTATGATCCGGAATAAAACTGGGGCCTATCCATGGACAGGTGAAGTGGCCTGCAGAGTATAAGGGGTTGGTAAGGCCCTCTGGTTTATATCTGGACTGGGTGTGAGGCTAGATGAGCCTTCCTGTGGAGAACGGCCTTCATACCTGCTAACAGGTATCCAGATTGGTCTAGAGTACGGCGGGGATCCTTGAGGTCCTGAGTTACATCCCGAATATCACTATCCAGCAGGTTATTGAGCTAGAACCCTGCAGTGGCGAGATGAGAAATCTCAGCATGAATTTACAATGCATAAATCTTAGATTTCTTTTTGAATGACGTTTTGTTGCAGAATGGTATTTTCATCCCCTTCCTTCCTGGCTTCCTTCGTTTCTTTCTGTATCTCTGTGGATATTTCCTGGGCGATATTCAAAGTGATATAAAGGCATTGTACTATCCAACGCTTGGCATGAAAGCCTTCAAACAAACAGCAGTTAAAAAGTGTAAGGGATGGCAAAATGTGGAGGGTAACCATGGCCTCCGCTTTCCTGGATCCTGCCGCAGCCAGCCAGCATGAAAGCGGGTAGCCCAGAGATGGTGAAGGGAGCGAATGCAGAATTGGCCATCAGAACTACTAATAGACCCAGTTGCCTCCCAAGTTCCTACGACCCTCCCCCTCCTCTCAGCATTTTATTCTAGCTCCTTCAAGCTTTTACTGTGAAAAGTGAAAATGCGTTGATCAGTGTTTTTGAATAACATAAATATAACAATGGCAACTCTTGAGAAAGTCTACGAGTATTTTCTTGATCTAGTGGAGATATTATAATTGTAGCAGATATGCACCAATCATCTGCTAATTAATGCAATGGTTCTGCATTTTAAAATCACTTTCTTGCTGGAATAAATTCCAGTTGGCGATAAAATTACCAGATAGGTATATTACCAGATTACCAGATAAGTATATAAATGTAGTGGTACGACAGAAGGTCTCAAACTACAGGGGATTGTGTTGGGTTGGATTGTTGATAGAAGTTTAGATACACACTGTGCTACATGTTACAGTTAATACACTTTTTTAGCCTTACTCACATACAACAGTGACAACTGTAATCCTGGAAAGACTGTCATTTTGTATTCTGTGTCTGAATCTGTAGTTCTGAGAGTAATGTACAGTATTCAAAATATTCATAGGCAGAAGGACCTAAATTTCAATATACTGGGGTAACTACACTTGGTGCCAGAGACCACATGCTGTTATGGACATTCATTATCGCCTATGTAGCAGTTTATCCTGTACTACCATTATATATACCTAACCAGTGCATTAGATAATGGGATGTGATAATGTAAGTTAGATATATGTAGATGTTCATAATATAATATTACTAAACTTGTATGGTGATCAATACAACTGTCCTCTTACTCCTCTAGACTCACCACATATTTTTTTCTCAAGAAAATTATTCATAACAGACAGACTCTTTAAGATTTTTTTTTTTTTTTTTTGCATTTTGATTTTTTTTTCTCTTTTGCTTAAGTAATTTCCGTTCAAAACTTAATATAAATCTACGGTAATCCTTTTCATAAAAGATAAGGAGATTAAAAAAAATACTGGACTTGAGCGATATCCCTTGGGAGTCTATCCTAAGCTGCCACTGCAGCCTATACACTGATCTCCTCCCTGAGTTCCCTGTGCCTGGTTACACCACGAATGCAGACACCCACCTAACAACAGGTGGGGAGTATGGCATCCAATTACCAATTCCAATTACTGTTATAATAACCTTAGCATGTTTCCTGTTGCCAATCCTAAGCAATTTCGTCTGCGGATTGTTTTAGCCGGGTGATGCTTTGTGAGGATAGATCTATACCGGAGAAGATTTAAAAAAAAAAATTACGGGTAATACAGGTATATGTCCAGAGGGACCCAACAAAACCAGACATATTTTTACCGGTAAATTGCCTGTCAGTCTAGATTTAATTTAGAATAAAAATTGTAAATGGAGGAATATTCTGCAATAAAATTCTTAGAATCAACTAACTCTTATAAAGTGCCTTCCAGTAGATGAAACTTTAATCTCAAATATTATAAATATATGTACTGGCTATTATATAAGTTTACTTCGGTCCATCCTATAGAGACTCCACGATTACATTCTAATGTACATGCAAAGAAGGAATCATAAGTAGCCAAGAATATTGAATTCTTTTTTTTTTTTCTTCATAATGATCTTGAAGAAGGTTCCTGGAATCATCAAAGTGACACTGCTGTGCCTTCTAAGCTGTCATCATGGCTCTAATTGCAGATGAGACAGCTGAGAGGAGATGGGAATTTCTCTGCATTTCCAACACCTCTGTCTGCGGCTCTGCGCCACAGGCCCCCCTACCTTCAGGTACGGACAGTGGGTTCGCCAAACGAAGGAAACCCAGACAATTCTAGTGACTGTGAAGTCTACATGGAAGGGCTTCCTGAGGATTAGGACGGAAGTAGCCCTGCCACCCGACAAGGCTCTCCAAGGATTCCAAAGTCTGGCTAAACACACAACAGACAATAACAAACACTACAGGGGAGGAAAAAACCTTCACCACCCTACAATTAGGGCCGACTGATAGGCCGCATGGTTCAGAGCTAAAAATACTCAATGGACCATAAATAACTGGCATCATCATTTTGAATCCGATGGACTGCCTGTGTAGGTGTAAAATGGATATTTTCCTTTTTCAAATGAAACCCAGGTATTTGTTTTAGCATTTATTTTCGTCCCAACAAATTCAACATTCAAGAAATATTCCAAGAATATCCATTTACATATGATATGGCACAGTTTTGTAAAGGGCAGTCTATTCCGGACTGATACAACAGTGGTGTTTCAAGGTGGTCTCTTAATATTTCATGGTAACATGTACCTGTGGTGTCCTATGCCAGAAGTATATGGTCATTGAAGACAGGTGGTCTTTCATGACAGTTCAACATGTCTTCCAAAACAAATTTAATTTAAATGGCAACTCTGCCAGCCTTAATACCATTGGTTATAATTTATTACTCACCGAGAAATATTCCTTATGCCAGTGCCTATACACAAATCTTTGACGAAAATGTTTGTTACTTCTTCCCCATACTATCTGGCTTGGGGTCTTCTGCATGCTAAGTTTTATATTTTCCTCCTGCTTGCAAGTCCGCATTATTTAAACTTGGATAAGCCAGGATGTAGAAACAGAAATACGAAAAAGTTGAAGAGCAGACTGGAACACACCCCAAAAAGAGTAATGTCCCTGCTCAGCTCCAGACAAGAAAACTAATCCAGAAAAGACTGCAACATGGGTGAACAGAAAGGGGCAGAGCGTTAAAACATGCTTGGGTGTAATTTATATGAAGATCTGCCTTGTCTCAAATGCCTGGTAGACCCACCAACTCAGCATTGTTTCAGATAAGACTGCTTCCAATTCCCTGATTCCAGGAACAGCAAAATGTATGCAGTCTAGTAAGTTTACCGGTACATGTGCCAGATATCATAGAGTACCCATTGAGGATGCTGTGAAGGAATCCAAGGTACTGAACAAGTTAAACCAAGAAAACTCATACCTGCATGTCCTTGATGTATATTGTCCCTGAATTTATGTGAAGTAGATACTAAAGTGCTTACTTTGAGTTTGAACCAACCTGATATGTACTTAAAGGGGCAACTTTTTTGTCTTCTTTTTTTGTTGGGGGGGGGGCAACATATTGCATAGCTAAGTATGCCCCTAAAGCTAGCATTCCATACATGCGTACTGCGGAAACGGCATCCAGCGTGCGTGAAAAATCGAAATAGCTTCAAATACAGTGACCCATTCCATATCGTCGGTAACGGTGCGGGTCCGGAATGCATCAACGGCATGCGTAAAAGAAATCGCTCCATGTAGCGATTGATTACGTATCCGGATGGTTTCCGCACGTTGGGTTCCAAACTATGACATGACTCCAAGAAAAAGGCAGGGTCCCGCGAAGGGTATTCCTGAATCTTACTGGTACATACCATGTTTCCCAAAGCAAAGATTAATTGATGCCGCAAAGCAAAACATAGAGAAATAATAGAAATAACACAGGATTGTGCAATTTTGAACCGGGATACTAGCACCACAACGTTGAATTTTTATTTTCTACCTTTTATCATGTCATTGTCATAAGCAGTACTGCGATAAATATTTCATTTAGTGATAAATCGCATAAGAATTCATTACATTAAGAATCTCGAACAAATTTATATAGAGAAGTCTTGGTACCAGAGCGTAAACGCACGTGTTTACGCATGTATGGAATGTTGGAAAATGCACCGGATAATAAAGTATAAGTTGCCGGATGCCGCATGCCGTTGCTGCATCCCGCACATATTCAGTGTGTATGGAATGCTATCTTAAGGCCCTTGTCTTATACCAATCAAGATCATTATGAGAAGAGGCATTTAGGTTCACAACGTAGCGTCATATGTCAATGCGTCAATTTTCTCAGCCTCAAACTATCCACAGGTAATTTTGACAATAGCCCACAGTCTCCGCAGATAACCGAATTGCCAATCTTTAACAGCCCAGGTCCAAGGCTGTTGTTTTATTAATGCCAGAACTAATGAGTGGTCAGGAGATAGCCATCTAAGACTTCCAAGGTCAAAGTGTCCACCTGCTCCCATGTCGAGGCTGTCCAGAGGATGTCACTTCTCACTGGGGGACACGAAATTCATCAGGGAAGGTATTTGCATACTCGTCTCCATATGTCATCAAGGACATGTGGAAAGGACATGGCAATGGATAGGTCATGTCTCACACACAGTACCCGCTATCCTGGTTCCATGACCTGTGGGGCCGGCTTCCAAAACAAGTCCAGAATTGAACTTACGTAAGCCTAGTCTCCATGGCAACCATTCTTTTCCATGCTTAAGATCAGATTTAGGCCATAAGATTTCTGCAGAAATTCTTCATCATTTTATTTGTGGGGCTTAAAATATTTATGATCCAAAGGGAATAGACACGTGTTGAGACTGAAGCTTCTCAAAACCAAGAAACAATACATGATAAGTATCATGCAAATCTGTACCTAACCCACATAGTCACTTTATATCTCACTTGCCTGAAGTACATAATTTACTACCTCCAAGAACCTACGGAAGACATTTTTGTTTCTCGGAACAATCAAACCTACTCGCTGGTGATCGCCTATGACGAAGCAGTCAGGCAGCCATTACTATAATCATTATAAATTGATTCCAGCCAGGTATCAGTCACCTGTGACAGGGTTCTATAAAGAAGAATACAAGAGAGCCTGACAAGATATGGCTGCTTGGCATCAAAGCATGTCAGGCTATTGTTGCCGAATCCTGGTAGTAGTGGCCAATCTGTCTCAATTTATACATGTTCTATGAAAGGGAAAATCTCCCTTACTACGCAGTATAAATATCTGTGCATTGAAAATGCTCAAACTCGTATTGCAGGTAGCTGGCAATAGTTGGCATCAAATCGTCCTGATTATGAAGGGTTTTTTTTTTATAAATCTAAGCTTGATGTAAGAAATGCTCCCCACCACACACATGTATATACAAACAACTTAGTTTACCTGAGGGGCGCTTACAGGGGGGTACTGTCCATAGTGACCAGATGCGCTGGTAGTCGGTCCTAGCCACTGTCGCAGGAAACTCTGGGTATCCTGGGGCAGTTGTCGCAGCACTCGATGGCGGTCTTCGACACCCTCCAAGGTGGACCGAAGATCGTGCAGCAGCTTGATGGCATGGCTAGGGGAGTGCTGCAATGGAGGACGCGCCCCGGACAGTTTGGGCGAGCCCCCATTTTCTATGACTCCATTCTGCTGGGGATAGACCGGAGGCCTCTGGGGTACAGTGCCTGCAGAAACAAGAATGCGTGCGAGATGATGATCAGTTCAGTGATATGAAACAAATGCAATCAAGAAATGATTGGAGTTTTAAAGGAAATTGTGATGTTACATTTCTGTGATACACACTAATGACTAAATACAATGTAGTAGATACAGAAATCAAGTTACAGTGGTCCCTTCGATATAAGAACCCTCCATTTGCAGACTTGCCTGTATTTTAAGGCCGACCATTGGTGATGTCATGCTTACATATTATACAATATAAATATCCTTCCACAACTGAAGACCATTTTGAGACTAATTATTCCGGCTGAATGGGTGGGGACCAGTACTAATACATTGGATTCCATTTTAAGACCGGACCCAGACATGACACGATCCAGAATTCGGACCCCTTTTCTGATGACCAAAAGTTATATACCAATGCTATACTATTTCAGAACAATTATTGCTGCTTTCAAAACACCTCGGAATTGAGACCACTTTGGCTTAGATTAATATTCAATGGTTCTAAGTCAGTCAAGATTTTTGTCAATATTTACAGAAGAACACCAAATCCATTTATCTGTGACTTTCAGATTTCATTTATAAATCATATCCCAAATAAATGGCCTAAGTCTGTAACAAGCTATTAAGCATACTATATAATACATATAGAATGGTCTACTACAAAGAAGAGAAAATATCTATTAGAAGATAAGTACCAGCAGTATCTTCCCACCCACAAACCCCCATAAATCTGATTGGCTTCAAAATTGTGTTGATAAACATCTTTGTGAGCAAGAAATCATGACAAAAAAGAACAAGATAAAAGAAATCAGCCACTGCACTTTTTACTAGTTTATTTTACCTTTATGATACTGCAGTCTACAATGTAGGTAGTACACTGGACCCTGCAATTTAAGACCCCTCCATTTAACACCAGCTATCAGTGACAGTGACACCATTCTTATATTTCCAATATAAGTATCCCTCCATATTAAGACCACCTTCAATTTAATTAAGACTAAATTTTTCTGGCTGAATGGGGTCTTAAAATGCAGACACCACTGTATGTACCTACAAAACAGCCCAATTCCAGAGTTCAAAAAAGATTTGACCTTACTGATCTTCAGTTTAACAGCAGCCAGAAGCACAAAGATCAGATCAGAATATTCACCGCCTGGATTCATCGATACTTGAAATGTTTTTTACTGAACCTGATTACGTCATTGCACTGGATTTACATGATTCCAAGTAATCACACCAACTAATTTTTGTACTATCTATTCATAATCAAAGCATCACGCTTGAATGCACATGCATGATTTATAACTGGAAATGGCTCCGTAAACACCTAGCACGTCTCGGCGCTAAAGCAACCAATTGACATTGTGGTTACGTGAGCGAACTATATAAAGCCGATTAGTGCCAGGATTAGCAGTGAAGCTATGGGCATCGGCAGCATGATGCATGTGACATCGAAATGATCAATAATTCTTTATAATCTTTGCAATCAAAACATTGGGACATCTATTGGAAATCGCTGAAATCTCAATTCCCATTAACTATTAAGTTTCAAGATCTCACAGTATACTCCAGGTAAGGTTATTAATGACGTTAAAGGCCTACTGTTGCATTTATATTAACTGAGATGCTCTGAGAGTGTGGTTCCTCTGTTTTTCCTTCATTTATTTTAAGGCACTCTTATGCTTAATACCACTTGATTTGGTCCCAAATTTTGTGTCTTATTGATAAATCTCTCCTTAAGGATCAAATATAAGACCACATTTTTAGTGGTCCTTTGGGTGGCCTTAAAACAGAGAGCCTTTCCATTGACACTTGCTCACTCTTCGGGCTACATCAATTAACGGTACTAGTACATATGATAAGTATACGTAAATCAGAAATTCCATAAAAGGTAGGCCTGCAGGGACAGAGGTCAAATTTTTATCCTCAAATCTGAACCAATACTTATATTCAAGTCACACAGGCCCTTGTGGCAGTCATAACCTTATCGGGCATGCTATTAGAGAGCCAGCCATGATTTATGAACATTAACGCCACAGCGCGTAACGAGTCCTGCCAATTCCCCCTCTCCTGTTAGCCTTGGCATTTAATAATCAGCAAAACTCTGCACAGCCTATTTTGGAATGTCATGGAAATTTTCAATAAGTGAGGCCCCTACGCTACTTGAAGACAAGCAAATATCAATGCCTTGCTAATTGGCTGCGGGTTATTGGCCAAACAATTTGACACTTGGCAAGATGACCCCCAAGGATCTGTAATCTTATTTCCTTTAACGAAATTTAATAAAACTCTTTTTCAGAATGTTGTGCTTTGCATATATCAATCAGTGTCACGGTAAGATATAATTAAAATGTTTTATTTTTTTAGGTTACAGTGATCTTTGCCCATGGCCATGAGCCTTCCATTGACAGACTTCCCTCTATTTTAAGCCTTACCTATCAGTGACACCACCCTTGTAAATTAGCTCAATGTTCATCTGACCACAAGATTACTTTCACAGGCAGAACAGAGTGAAATTTAAGGATCTTGTGACTTTGTAACTAAGTCCAGGCATTAGGTTTAAGGATGCTGATGCTGTGTCTTTTTTCAATAGATGCAGCAGTTGGGTCAATTATGCCACCGATTAATGAAATCAATTCTTCTGCCCAAATGAATTAAATCTTTTCATGGATCTTTTTTTCCCTCTGTCGGACATTGACCATTCAATCATTCCCCTTGGTACCTGCTAAATATTACTGGCGGTCCTGGCAAGCAGCACCTTCTGGTAATATGACATATTGTCTGCTTTGCGTCCCCTTTATTGATGGGCAAGCTTCCAGTGTTTTGTGAGCAAACGCCTGGCTTTTCACTCCTATACAGACTGGGCTATCAAATGAGCCCGTGACATGTGGTGGCGCTTTTCCATGGAGTGGCTATGTTCGGTTGACACGAACAGATATCAATATATAGCTTTTTGGATGATCTCTCATGGCAGCAATCCATCAGTGAAGATGGGCGTCATCAGTGCCAAATCTGGGAAGTGTCCCATGGGTATCCATTTTCAGTAGACACCCTACATGTGGCTTGTCATTGGGGTAGCCAAATGAATAAGTCTTCTGCATTCATCAAAAAAAAAAAATTCATGATAAATTCTCCGAAGTTTTTTTTTATATATTTCATTGACAAATTTGAAAGATTTTGCTTCTTTATCTATTTTTGCGGAAACTACTATAACATGCACCTGGTAAAATGAGCTGTTGAAAATGAGTGTAAACTGCTACACAGTTACCTGATTATTTCAAAATATAAGGATCGGCAACATTATATCAGGCAAAGACAGTTACTGATTGCATTACCAAATTCTCCGCCATGATGCATAAATGCATTGCGGTACAATCACAGCAGTTTCTTTATGATATATATATATGCCAGCAACATTTTTTCCCTTTTATTACATGAAAATAGGCAAAAATATATCTTGCTTAGCTTCTGTTGGAAAAACTAAATGGCCCTATTGTCATGGAGCCAGCGCCAAGGGTTGGGTAATGGCACAGGTTATTTTATGGCCTGGTCATCAACTTTCTGGAGGTGAGATGTCTTCGTATTCACAAAATCACCTAACAGTAGACTCAGTACAAGGCTCTGCTACTGGCACTGCTGCATCTGAGCCTAGTTAGCCTACATTCCTCGGTGGGCAGAAACTGGGAACGATTACTTTCATGCAACCTATGCCCGTAATTTCTATTTGCTGGGTGATTCTTCTTGTCCATTATATGTCTTTGTGTGGGATGGGAAGCTCCTTTCATCGGCTGTACCGGACGCCTTTCCTATTACGGTACCAGACTTCATCGTCAGCCGTTGGGAAATGGAATTGTGGGCGAAACCGGACAACGTGACATGCCAGGGATATGACACCACCATTGGATGTCATATTTGGAAACTCATTGGGGAGCACAGCACGTAATTATACGTAACTGGGGGAGGGGGGGGGGGGGTTAAATTGTGTTAAATATGAATGACTGATAGATGGCAGCAGGCTCACTCTAATTTAAACACTTTTACTTCGGCCACAGCCTCTTTAATTTACTTTAATCTGGCACTTCCACTAAATTTCCTGTGTACTAAAGCATGTGCAGAACAAACTCTATTTCCACCTACTTCGTTTTCTGGGTGTTCTAGTCCTACCATCTAGGGCATCCATTTAATAAGTTATGACAATGTGGCTCAAATTCTTCTCAATCCTGAAGGTTGTGTGAAGATCCATGTGTACCACTGAGTACCAATGGATGTGCATATCCCACCAAATACATAAAGAAAGCAATGCATCTGCCTATAGTATGGCGACAGCTATCAACCAGAAGACACAGTGACTGTGAGTGTACATTCACACACCCGGTTCACACACAAACACTTCCTCCCCCATACCAGCACTTGCATGAGTGCATCAAGCCCTACTAGTACTCCCTCCCCACCTCCCTCCCAAATCCCTCAGCACAGACATGGACATCCAGGCCCTTCCTACAAAATTATATCCCATCCATACTCGACATATTTGCCAACCAGCTCTAGCAGGAAATGTTAGTAATTACTATTACTACCCTCCTAACAAAACAGCTATAAATTGCATAATTGTAGCAATTAAAGCCGAAAAACACTGTGACCAGACAATTGGACATGCTGCACATATTAAGCATGAAGACCATCCCATGATATAGAGAGCGGATTTAGCAGGCAGCATCGCAAGTAACTAAAAGCCTCACCAAAATAATTATTGTAATATTGGCCATATCTGTTGAAAAAAGAGGAGTTCATCTGTGAAAACATTTCCTGCTAGAGCCCTTTAAAAAAACATTCCTGGTTTAGATTTCTCCATATTTCACTTGGTTTGTCAGTTAAGGGGTGTAGGAAACAGGGACAATTTCCCTAATGGACAGTGGAGGGCTGCTACTCTTCTTGTTTAACCCTCTTTGTGGATTCCCCAAATGAAGATCAAGCAATGTTCCATAGCATCCATCTGCAGACAGTGCAGTCCGCTAAAGGTGCATTATGGGACATGGTGATTCCAAGGAAATGTCCGTCTATCATTATTACATGAAGAATAAAACAGCACATTGCTCAGCAAGTCCCTCGTTCTTTTAAAAGCTGTATTAAGCGCAAGTAATCATACTTCCTGAACCATTTAATCAACAGTCACTCTGCTGAGGGGTGTCATAAATAACCCGGCCAGTAACTTTGTTCAGAAGCTTGTCACAAAGGCAACAGTAACTATAAACAATTTCAACATGATCAACTGGTATTCCAAGCAGAGATTTTGCTTACTGTACTAAGTAATGTATGATTTTCCACTTCTGTAACGCTTCCTATCAGCCTTGTGGGTAGGGGTTAAAGGATATGCCCTTTAGAGATAGGAAACGTATCACGATACAGTTTGTAAGATATGATACACACAAGATACGCCCGTGCCTTCAGGTCACAACATACCGGTACTAGTATATACTGATATTGTACATGACAAAAAAAGCTTCATATGTTACAACATGGGCCTTGCAGGTCACTCACAGGTTGTGTTTGCACTGGTGAATGTGTATCCTAATACAACGATTTTTTAGTTTGGCGAGATACGGTATATGTACCTCATGGTCTGTATCTACAGGATACACACACACACCAGTGTACTGGCGTATCTTTACACCCCTACTTGTAGGTAGCAAAATTTTATGATTTTTACTCTTGATAGATGTAAACACAAATGTTCTGCTTACAAATTACAATATATACCGGTATAAAGTTGTATGCATAAATTTATTTATTTAGTTAATATATATACTTAATAATAATTTATTTCTGTATTTCTTGTGCATACACATATATACTGGTAGATTTTATCTGTTACTAATTTTGCCTTTTTCAGTTAATCATGTCAATCCTGTAGCTGCTCCAAGTGATACTCAGGCCATCTCCATAAAACTTACCGCGCAGCAGTTCTCTGATATATCCATGGTAACGAAGCCGGTTAATCCCTGACCACGGGTTCAAAGTTGCCTCTTCTTGGATCGGCACGAGCTTCCAACGGAAGGAAGACGGCTGCATTTCAAGAGGCTAGATTTATGAGTCGCAGGGGATGCTTCTTCCATCAGTATCCCTTAAAGTTAGGTTCTGATGCTCCATGGTGATAATAGCTAAGATCCCTTTGGGCAGACTATAATGACGCCACGGATGCTCAGTTCGTCTTCACAGACATCGTAAGCCACAAAGGAGCCAGGATTGCTTTAACGTTTGGCCGTGGCATGGCTTGCTTGCGGTTCTGATAAACCAAGATATATGGCTGGACGTAATGAGAAAACAATGAACTCTGTCAGGGCCTCCCTGATGGCAGGTCAGGCACAAAAAAATCTTCCATTAATGGCCAGATGCTTTCACCAACGGAAAGACGGCGCTGTGTGAAATGTCTTCACACAACATGTACCATGCCATACACAAAAATATTTTTGGATAACGCACTAAAAACATTCAAGTCAGCTAATTAGCAATCTTGCAGCATGTCTCAACATGTAGTACATTTAGTGTACACGTCATGTATCCACCAATCTCAGCTAAAATATGGCATCCAACATTTATTATGGCTTCACACGTTATGCGACAAGGCCATTGAAATTAGATCTGTTTTATTATTAATCCGCGTATTCACAAAAGTGCAAACTTTACCGGGGTCAACGGTGTGTAAAAATGCTTTGCCACTTTCTTATCCATGATTTACAAATGTACTCTACTGCACATCCAAAACAGAACCCCAATGGGAACACAGATCCATTGTTACAGTACCGTACCACGGTTTCCATGCATTGTTGTGCAATCCATGTACATGGATGCGGTTGTGATGGTCATGAACTGTTGCGTTCCTTCCTGCAATACCTACAGTTGGCAGCAATGCCTGTCCTCAATGAGGATAAATTATTTAAGTTTTTCTATGGAAACTACGCTTACGAGGTGATGCTATGTATAACACGTCCCCTGTACATATATATGCATCTGTGTGTCCCACAGTCATGACAGCCGTAAGCATAGCATTGGCGGCAAGATGTCAATGCCAAGTTTCTGAGTTCATCTATGGTCTCCAGCAACCATTATCCATGTCAGAGGTCTGTAGTACATCACAGGGTTTATAGTGACATCAAACGTTGCCTCCTCCCTGCCTCAGAAACGCAGCGTTTATGACACTCTCACCTGCCCAACCACAGCTTTTGCCATTCCATGCTGGCGTAGGTACAATATCCCTGTATGGATACGCATGTACCATGGCATAGACCTGTAGCATCTATGGTGATGTCACATATTCTAAACACAGCTCGTATAGAATGCATGCTACCGTAAGTCCGTAATCTATACGGTTTGCACTTTTGATCTTTTATACACAAAGTTGCTTTTCGAAATTACAAAATTGTATATCTGAATATCCATCATCCATGACAGGTAAACACAGTGCTGCATCAATAACATATGTTAACGATTTTAAATGTAAGTATCATCAACACCTATTACGTAATTCTCCCAGTTTGAAAATCCACTTCCAGCTGAAAAAATTATAAAATTATAGTATAGCGTAGCCAGAACTTTGCCTATCCAGGTTGATCTGTTCACTTAGTGCTTCCCTGACGAGGAGAACTTCCGTCTTTTCGTTTGTTGGCAAGGTCCCAATAACCTGATCTCCTTGCCTGCCCCCTGATGGTCTTGGCATTTCAAGCCGATCCATCCTGTCGCAGTGCTGGAAGCTCCGCCCCAATCTGCCCTGACCGCCCGCGGGAGTCAGGACGGCAATCAATGTCCCCCGTGGCGGCACCACGCTTGCCACAAGCTGTTCCTGCAGCCACCTTCAATCCTGTTCACCCTGTAAACTGTCATCCCAGGGTGCAAGGGGAACATCCCTGCCACAGGATGGATGACCCACCAATAGTCATGCCTCCCCTCCTCTCTCACCCCAAACCAATTTGCTCGAGGACACACATGTCACATGGACATGTAGAGTCAAATGCAGCAGGTGGACAGGTTTCTGACAGGCTCACAATTATTCACAGGTACCCACCCTGTCAACAATTAAATTTGATTGGACAAGTTCAAGGAGAGCTCATGATTATACAAAACCGGTATGGGTTATATTACCTATAGATATAATTTATTAAATTTTGTGTTTGGGCTATAATTTTCAATCTGTACTCTGAAATGCGAAGCTGCTGCCTACAACAGTGTAGACTATATGTTTTGCACAAACTTTGTTCGACAAGCAAATAAGCAAAACTTATAAACCAGATTTTTGTATGTTGCTAAATATACCTGTCTTTTAAGTTTTTTTTTTTTTTTTATCGTTTAGGCTGGTATCTTTGCATTTTGTTTTTATGCCTTTACAGTTCCTGTTTCGGTTGTCTTTATATTTTCTCTTTATAGTTTAATCCTTTATTTCATTTGAACAAAGGATTCTTCTAAAATCCAACTTCCTAGCTATACAGAAAGATACTTCTTCCTCTCTATTGCCAATGTTCCAGGAAGTCCAGTCTCCTCCTTCTCTCATTCCCCTACGTGACTTTGTGCCTAACCATTTGGTTCAGTAGTCACATCACTTGGTTTATTCGCCTCTTGGCATTTGCTGGACATGGTATTGTTAATACCCTGAGGCGCAATGAGGTTCACCACTGATCAGTGGCTTACTGCCGGATATTTTCCGCTAAAAGCAGTGGGGATATGTACTTGGAAGTGTACCAAGGAAGGATCAATGGCAGAGGGGAAAGGTCTGCTTCCTGAAATCTCGAAGATGTGATTACCATGAGAACTTACGGACCACCTAGCATCAATGTTGCATTAAACAGAAACAATTTGCTTTGGTTCACATATTATTTGCTTGCACAATATGTTCTCTAACTAGAGTCCTAGTGTGAAACATCAATGATTTCTCTCAAAAATGCCTCAATATCATTGACAGAAATGAATATACCAGTAACTACAAAAAGAAGTTCTAGCCAGGTCAATAGTTTTGCTGATTACCATATTATACCTACTAGCTCTATAAAGAAACAGCAGTATGAGCCACTAGCAGTAATAACCTGGATGTTAAGAGTGAGCATGCTTAATTTGTTCTCATTGTAAAGCTGATTCTTATTTCAAACTTTCACAAAATGAACTCCTTTCAACTCCTATAACATGCTCATCATTTGCATATTAATACCTGTGGGGTCTCATAGAGTCTCAATAGGTCCCCTCCTCCCTTCTTCCTACAGAGATCAATATGCAGTGTTCCTCAAGAAGCTCTTCAAGGAAATATCACACCAACTAAGCCAGGCTCTTCTCGGAAAGGCCACAGCCACATAGCCAAAGCCCAGAAGAACCGCGGGTTGACAGTTTGTACCAGGTTGACAGATGTGGGGACTAGAAGAGGACTCTTCACAGACAGAAGTCTAATCACTCCAGCAATGCATCGTCCAGACAACAGACTCCTGGATGTGGGTCCCAGCTCTGTTTCTAGTTCACCCCAAGGCATCGGGGCCCCTTCCATGAGGCCCAAATTGGGCAAATCTTGAGCCAATCTGTCTTAGCTCTATTCATAATGGGTGTCATCAAATTCCAGCTTCATATTTAGCAGTTTGACAGCTTTGAAATATGATGCTACAACAGTAACAGATATATATTCCTTCATTATCATGACACATATTCCAACATTTTATTTTTCGACCGTCACTTATAATTATAAAACTGCCTTGAATGGGCCCAAATTACAAATTTTTGTGCTTTATCAAATACTGTATATATATGTCCTAATACAAGCAAAGTGTGCGAGTGCAAGGGCATGGGTGGAATTGTGGAAATCTATTAATTTCAATAATAAAGTCTGTCATCTGGTATCTACAACAGTGGTACAGTGCATTACGGTATCAGGAACCACCTGGACCTTTGTTACAAGGAAGTGGCAATTTGTGCATGTGTGGCAGCCAAACAGACAGGAACAAATTTTACTGCTCCTTGATGATCTTTTGACGTTTTATGAGGCATTTTGTATGAATTTGATGTCGTATTTTTGTTACTGCAGGGGCATGCCCGTGTAGTATGGACTGCGTTGCTGTAAGGACATAGGCCCCTTTCACACCAGAAAGTTACGCCGGCGTAACTCCCGAAACTTCGGAACATTTCAGGTCTGAACGCGCTAATCTGGCGCAAATCTTGCCCCTCAGCCGAAGTAGCTAATCCGGGAAAATAGTCGGATCAGTAATCCGGATTAAAACTTGCGCCGGCGTAACTCTGGTGTGAAAGCAACGTTTTCCAGGCCTGGCCGCGTGTAGCGCTGTTGTCGCAATGTAACAA
>JAAUYG010004015.1_pt1 | contig 17386 bp, 9 predicted proteins | sample 7278091 | NCBI WGS metagenome assembly JAAUYG01 (sample SAMN14350201, study PRJNA611818) | marine sediment metagenome | isolation source: surface marine sediment (0.6m) | place: French Polynesia: Moorea | collected 2018-08
GATCGACCTGCCAGAGATGAGTCAGCCTTACATACAAAGCAACCAGTGCAAAAAACATACGAACAAATGTACACATATGAAATAAATAACACAGTGAAATCAACATCTCTAAAGACTGAGAAAGAAAAAAAAAATAATTCATGTACCCAGAAAATCAACAAGGTCCAGGCCGACCATGAATATTAATCCCCATGAACATAGCTTGGTGTCACAAACACAAACATTAATCCCCAAAAACATTAATGAATTTACAGTATTAGATTGGAAAACAGTAACTCAAGGCCAAAATGTTGCAAAGTTGCTTTATTAGATCAGGAATAGGACTGAAATCCTTACATGATTTTCAGCATACATTTATATACAAATCATACTTCACCATCTTATTATCGTGAAAACAAAGTACACTATTCACATTTCTGAAATAGGACTATACACATAATCAACATGACATTAATAATCTTTTACTTCGTCAACAAAAAACAGAAGTATAAAAAGGTTAACACAATATGTGTCAAATTTTATAAAAGCATCAAATAACTGTCTTATTTTCATAACTTTCCATTTGCATATAAAATTGCCCATACACAGAAGAGTAAAAAGTCTAATACAAATACGAACGTGTCTTGTTTCTAAATATCAACTAACTACTGTACTGCTAATTTACTTAAAAAACAAATGATCCAGCTATTCCCATGGTACAGGTTGTGACTGCAACAACATATATATGACACTATCCACTGGAATATATTAACTCTTAATATGCACAAGGGCTACAAAGCTTTAAGCTGATACATGTTTTAAGGCTTACCCGATAAACAGCAAACTACTGTTAAAACAACCAAAAGCAAACTTTAAGTGGTAACAAAAGGCCATGTATCAGAGGATGTAACTTCTATTTTGCCAATGCAATCACTCAATTTGGAAGGGGATATTGCATTTACTTCAGAAACATGTGGACAGGTCCTACTATTCAGAGGTAAGACCAACATTCCATCATCTTTGACGTTTAATGCTTATTGTAGTAGGTACAAACTTTCAAAGTAGATGAAAGCTCTTCAAGGGAAAAAAATAAGAGTTTCTAACTAATAAACTTTAAAAGTATCTGGAATAAGAACCCATCCATGTTGAAGGCTACATTATGTAAATGATATCATAAACTTGGATGACTGAACCATTTTTAAACAAATTTTACCCCTAAGTTTCCTCTATCCCATATGAAACTTTTCGCATTTAATTTCCTCCCAAAAGTACAGAAATTTCATATGGGAATGGAAGCATAACCCTAAAACCCTAGGATGCAACACTTTCATTTTATCATACAATGTGTGACAATATAAAAATATCACATTTTCCACAAATGGAAAATTGGAACCATACATGTAGTATTGGACAATATGATGGGACATACATGACCACAACAGCACCTGAATCTTATCAGCCATTTTACAGGTTACATGTAGAATGCACAGTCACACCATTTGTGTTTACAAACGTATACTGAAACATCAAGATATTACCTCAATGGACATTGGACAAACAGCTTCAACAAGGTTTACCCTGCAGCAATGCACTCTTGCCGAGGATATTTTCCTCGAGTTCATCAAGTACAATTATTTTATATAACATTAGCCTGTTGGCACAATCCTTAAAATATGTGAATATTAATTAAACCTAGCAACTTAGTAACTTAACAATGTGACATACAAGCACTAACTTGTGTTACAACAATTGTGATTAACATTAAACGCAGCTGGCGAGCGGCTAGATGTGCGTACGTATAAATCTGTGGCTGTAGTCTGAAAGCTATCCAAGTTTCAGCTTATTTCTAGAAAACTATCTGTAGCTTAAAAATTAATTTAAATTTATTAATCATCTTGTCTTTCCTACTTATTCAAGTTTTGAACAGATGTTTTTTTCTTGAAGTTGGCCCATTATGCTAACTGAACCACATGCCCGTTAAGGCTCTTCTTGATACCATAAATATTTAACATTGTACATGACCTTAAATAAAATTTTCCTCAGAAACCTATGACATCAACCAACATACACCGGGTAATGCAGGAATCCATTTCAAGGTGAAATTGGTTGCTGAAGCCCTAAATACCACGCATATACTGTATTAGTAGCTAAAAATTATGCATTAAATGCCACAATAATTTTTGAAACGTTTTGTTTAACAGAACACACTTTTAACTAGTTCTTTCACAGCTACCACCCAAACTTAAATCTACTTACTGACAGGCATTTACACGCAAGCAAATAAGTATCTACTAGCAACCTTTATTCTCTTGTCTGGTTTCACAGAAAAAATATATATACAATCTTGACTAGTTTTAAAACATTTTGATTCTCGACGTGATAATTTATTCACATGGTGATGTTTTGGAATTTGCTTTTTGTCACAGCTTCAAAGTTTTCGAAATGGCTTTGATTTAGCCAACTTCAGTTACGTTCTTTCATGAAGCTTTATCTGGTGGTATAACACCTATTAGGTCTTATACAATGTTATTACTGATGGACAGTATTCTAGCTCAACAGATATTTACATGTATCATTCATGTCCTATTCATCCTTGAACTGAAGTACTCGGTAGCCTCTTTAATACGAACAATCACAGGTGAATAACTGAATAAAATACACAAAATAAATGCTTGGTAGCCTTGGTCAGTTGTTTGTCTACAGGTGTCAAAATAAATATGACGGTAATACTAAAGCAAGGTATAAATGAAGCAGGAGGGAACATGAGACAGATATTGTGCACTTATATAAATGGGTGCTTAGCATATATAACAAAGTATAGGGTTTATAACATATAAATTTTCTAGAGATGGCTAGAAATTATGCATGCTTGAAGCTTTTACATCCAATTCGTGTACAGGCAGGTTTTCTGTATTTCTACATTGATAATCCATGTATACCACAGATCACACTCTTTTTTTTTGTGGGATGTGTTAGTGGTGAATGCATCATCCACAGCAGAGCAGCGGTATGATCAGCAGTACAGGTTAAAACTTTTAATGTTCAGTAGCCGGAAAAAACTGCTCCTCGAGCCATTTTATTAGTTTTTCACACCTTCTCTGACTTGACCCATGTATACTGGGTATACTTGATCTGACACGATGAGACGGCTAGCGCAAGCCGTTTCATCATGTTGGGTCAAGTCAGAAGGTGTGGAAAACTAATAAAACGGCTTGAGGAGGCAGGTTTTCTGGCTAAACATTCAGTTGCTATGAGTCAGAGATACGCAGTGGCTATATAGTGAAACCAATCTTGAAACCACTGCTTTTAAAGATCACCTGTCTTGAGAGAACTTACCTATTCCTGGCAAAAGGTCCAATGATGTACTTAAACCTGTCGCAAAACACCACCTGTCTTGAGAGATGCCATGTTTATAGCCAATGTAGCGGCCTTCAAGACAGGTTGTACTGTATTAAAATTTCTAAATGTATCCACATAAAATGAAGATATCAGATATGAAAATAAAATTAACAAATTTGTCCAAGACATTTTCATTCATATATACACATACTGGCCGAAACAACTTACTTTTCTAAAACAAGACAACATGAGATGTAACAGCAAAGAATGAAAACACAACAGTACACGAGTAACCACTAGAGAAGAACTATCAAGGCACAATACCCCTTGGTACACTTCTTTTTCTTTGGGGTAGTTTCTTCATATTAAAGAATTTAAAGCAGTATTCTGTGATACACTGTGTAAGTGAAGTGCAGCCTATATTTATAGAGAGAAACACAAAATGTTTTGCCGCAGCTCTTATAAAGACGAGTGATTTAAAATCCTACCCAGTGTACATAACTTTATTACCCGCCAAAAAAACTTTAGCAACCATGTGGTGCTGGCAGCATGCCCGTCGCAATATAGAACACTGATGAACAACATCTTCTTTTACACGGCGGTGAACGCTTGAGGCATGCACGTATTTCCTTTACACTTAACGACTAATTACTCGACATTTTCTGTTGCATGATTTCTTTCTCTAAGGAAAGCAAATAATTTGCAAAAAAATTTCATATTTTTTTTTATATAAAATGTATACCTGCTCCAAATGCTGGGCCTTTTTAGTATATTTACGAATACATGAATTGGTTAATGACCACAGCTCAAGTTTTGTTTCAGTAACAGCTGTGATGGCTCACAATTGGGATACATGTATGTCTTGAAATCCGATTACAATACTGTCAATATTCAAACCAACACCAATATGCCAGTATTACCTTTACATGTACATTGAACAGATCGTCATATTAACACATGACAATTTTCCGACGACTAGAACTTGACAATAACTATTTCTGGCTGAAAAGTTTGAAACCGGTTTAGTTGTCCATTGTTCAAAAAGAGAGAAAATAGTTGAGTCCATGCCACAGGGAACAGATTAAGAATGATTATTTGCATCCTGTGCTTGGAAGTGTACTGCAGACATAAAGATTTATGCAGAAGCAGGTGGAATACTGAACGAAAAGCTACAATAGTTATAATAAAGTATTTTACATCTCATTATCTACGTTGTGTGACAGGTGAATGGGGTGAAAAAAACGATAATAAAAATATAGCAGCTCCACATAAGATCTAGGTAACTGGAAGACAAAATAACAGAATACAAGTGATCACTCTATACTCCATATTCTTGGAAAATACTATGCAACAGCTAGAAAAAAAATCACAGTTTTACACGGTTTAACAACAACGAGGGATACAACCAGCACTTTAATGTGTGATCTTTCAGCATTCGATACCGTATAACAACAGTTTTGTAATGCCGACATTATGCTCCGATCCTGTCAAGGTCAACTTACAAAGTACCACACATCACATCCCAGACGAAATAATGTTTGACAATAAAAAAAAAGTTTACCATATTTATTCTATCAAGTGCACAAGCACATAGTGTGGTTTCTAGAGACCTCTCAGCAGTGTTCCAGCCTTTGGCCGATAGATCAAGCTGTAAAGGAATATTCGATTTGAAAGAATAGTTTTTCTAAGTAAACAATTTGAGATTTTTTTTAAAAGGAAATGTGCACTTGACGGAAGGAATACGGTAATATGGAACACATAAAGCAGCAGCTGTTATATGGGGCTACACAGTGGTAGCGTAGGCGAGGTACAGGTGAAACAAGATCTCGGCTTCTGTTATACAATTTCACAGGCATCTTATAACAAGTGTCAACCATTACATTCACTCAACACTACCGACTGTAGTCTAGTAAGAAACTCACAAACAGCCTACAACCTCTATGAACTGTTTTCTTATTACTAAAAAACAAACAAAAAAAAATTGTATTGAGACTTGAAGAATGTCTGATGCAGATTCAGATAATGCAGACCATCTTGGGTAAAATCCCTCGCTTTTTTGTTAACTGTTTAATAAATGACAAAAATTTTTGTGTTTCAAGTCAAGTGCACCTTTAAGTAAGTTTGAGGCTTTGCAAATAAAGGACATTTTGCGGAAACTACAATCGATTAAATAAAGACTTGCGTTAAGTAGACTAAAGGCCCGTCGGTCGAGGTATGGGGTGACAACTCATTCACTGTTGACTACAAACATGGCGATCCATGCTAACTGGTAGCTAGTTCATGAATTCTACGTAATTTGCCGGTATGAGTCCACTTCTGCCATCAGGCGTTGTACCCTCCAACCAGCCGGGCTCTCTAGATGGTCGAACTGGGAGTGTGAAGAAGAACATCATTTTAAAATTTACTTTAAGACTACTTTACACACATACTAAGGTACCCTATACCTGGGATCATCTAGTAGAAATTTGTTAAGCTCATTATATGCAGAAAACCACCTTTAACACTTCACCTGTTAGCAATAGCTTTGTCCCAAACCTTACATTTTTAGCCTTAAATTTAAAATAAGAGTGGACACATATCTTAAACATCTAGGCCCTACATTATTTAATTTGATGTACCTGATAAATGTGCTGGTGGTTCCATTTCAAACTTTAATACCAGCAATATGTTGATCATTCCTTCAGCAGACCTTAACATCAGGGACAAGTACATGTACTGACATTGGCGCAGACGAACAGAGACTGTCGTTCAACAAGAACTTACCATTGTGAATGATTTGATTTGGTTCAAATGATAACTCGCTGTCATTTTCAGCCTCACACGCATACAACGTCCGTACTCGTTTCCTGGGTAGCGCAAGAACAGAACAATATATTGTAGCAATGTCAAGACTATCTACACACATATCACATGCATATCTAGATGTAAAGCAAAGATCTCCATTTTTACAGGTTTGGGCCAGCTTCTGGTAATTTCCAAGTTTTCGAGCATGGTATGCTTGTAAATCGAACAGTTTGAAGTGTATAATGATGAATACCGTACTTTCATGAAGATACAAGTCATGACAGGATATACTAATTAATTTATTTTGTTTGTTTTGTTGTTATGTGTACATAATCTCGACACTATTGCCCCAGAAAAGTCTCCTGTCTAAAGTACTGTCCAAGGACACAAACTTACTCTAATCAGTGCATACGGCCATTGGTAGCAATTTTTCCTGAAGCCCAACTCACTACTGAATTTTAACCACATTTGCCCGATGGTCTTTATTTTAGAAACAACTGTCACACAGGAAAGCAGATGTTGAAAGACCACTGTTGCGACACCCCCGGTCTTGAAAGACCACATATTCCTGCCAGAAAGACCAACAGCTCAATACAATTGAGCCTGTCAACAGAGACCACCTGTCATTAGATGCCTATGTTTATGGCCGATAGGTTGGTCTTTCAAGACAGCTTTTACTGTACAATTTTCCCATTTACTTCCACCTCGTCCTCAACATAAAGGCGCAACTGTAGTGAAAATCTTACATTTGCCACTATTTACATACCCCTTGGGTGCATTCACAGGCGTAGTGGCTCCACTTGACACATTACTACCCGTGGAACTTCTGAAAATAAACACATATCTTCACGACAAACGTAATAGGACTTTTTTCCGTCAATTTTTTTTTTATTTATTCAACTACCCAAAGCATTCAGTTTAAGCATACTATAGTTACCAACACGAACATCATTCCGGTATGCACTAACGAAAATTTCCATAATGTGAGGAAACCATTTCAAGTAAGTACATATACACATATGCGTACATGTGATACATAAAAGCAAACAACATGCAGGGTTTGGAAATACTGCTAAGTAAAGAAAAGAAGCTCCTACAACCTGTTGCTTTGAAAGGGAATTCCAATGCCTACAGAATAATCCTTAACCCACAAATTAAAGTGCCAAACATAGTAAATAGACGCAAGATTCTGGGAACTACCTAAGGTGGGGTATTGCTATCAAATATTAAGATAAGATCTTGAAATTTATCAAAGGATCAAGGTGCACACATATACTCCATGGGTTAGTTTGAAAACTAGGTGAGCTCTCCAATTTCAGTACTTATTTGCAGAATTGTCAAGTCAAGAAATATTTCGGGAATGCTAGCAGATGTGGATGCGATCCTTGAAGAAATATGGACTGATATGAATATTTGTTTGCAGAGCTGATCGCATGCAGCAGGTGTGGTAAGGGTGCGAATTTTAATGGATATCACTAATGCTGTTATATGTTTATATATAGGTGTGAAACACGTCAACTCATTTCTGAAATAATGTAATTCGTCACTAGAGTTTTCAGAATCAGATCATAAATATAGACAGAATACATATGCATGCAAAAGTTCTACTTAGAGTCTAGAAGGCACGTAGTCTATAGATGCATTATGGTACATGTATTGGAGTAAAGGAATTTTAAGGTTTAATTTTTTCAATACAACAATTGGAGAAAGCCAAAACGCTAAATCTGTGATAGCTGCAGCCAGAGACCTTGATGCAAAAAGCAGTAACGCTAAAACAAAGATGCTAAAAGTGCTGATATGATGCATACATGTTTTTGGTCATACTACATGAAGTATGTGGTGGGAATAAACATCATAAAATGCAAACTCATAAAAAGAATACATTGATATGACGGGGATATGGGAGGCATGCATTTTCTGAAGCTTACATGTAAGAAACAGGCATTGCATCTGGCGGCTGTCGTAACAAATGGCTGTAAAAACTATTGCAAGAATGGCATCAGGCGCAGAACATAAATGGCAGCAACGCCCCCCCCCCCCCAAGAAAAAAAGACAAAAACAAAGCATGGTGAAAGTACCTGTACTTCTGTACTCAAAACAAAAGCATATAAACAAAACAAAACCTTCTGTACTCAAAACAAAAGCATATAAACAAAACAAAACCATAACAGGAAACTGTTAAAACAGAAAACTGTAAAATTGCTAAAGCTTGCAAAGCACAGTGACATGACCAAAAGCAAAGTGTGGAAAGGCAAAACAACGAAGGAACATAGCAGGAAATAATCTCTTAACAGATTCAGAATTTTGCAAACCGCAGCAATATCAATTAATGTTTATATGTTTGCCTATTTTCCATTATCAATACAGAGTACATACATCTAATTTTAATAAATCAACAAGGTCCCAGACCTTAATTATCCATAATAGTATAAACAGCAAATGCCTACAACTACACATCGCATAACTGATAAAGGTCAAATTAATTTAAATTAAAAAAAAAAAAAACATCTACATGTAATCTATCAAAGCATTACGGTCACAATAGTGTTCACCTTCGCCTGTTTTTGTGGCTACAATAAAAAGTAAAGTCAACAGAATATATTTATATATAAAATGTGATGGCTAACTCGGTGCATACTCATCAATACATGTATATATAACAAAGTTCTTAAAACTACAAGACTGTACAAAATGAACAACAATTATTTATTAAATAACTGTAAAATGCAAATAAAATTTTGACACTTTCACTACATAAAACATGTAAACAGACGTCAAAAAACAAAATACTGTATGCAGCGACATATAAAGTAACTGCATAAATATTTAACTGGACCAAAAGGACTAAAGTGGCCTTGTTGTGCGGGAACGCGTATTGGTACGACATCATGTATGTTGTATTATATACATACCAATACATATGTGTATGATTTGGATTCGTGCATTCGATGGGTAGGTGTATGTTTAAACTTTATGGCAGGTATATATCATGTATATATAAAATTTATTTATATATTGTTTGCACTGGAAATTGATGTCTGCCGATATGCATGTTATGTAGCCGGGGTAGCCTGTACTTGGTGCTAAAAGTCTTTAAGCGGCCCTTCACTGTTTCACTTCAACATGTACTGGGTAATATTAATTTGCAAGAACTTAATGTCAATTTTATTTTTTATTTACCAAGGATGCCTATGAAACATACATCTTTAGTAACTTCATGTTATGTTGATATATTACGTCCATTAACTATTATTGCACTTTACAACTTAGCTACAAAGTGCCATGTGGGTCAAGTAAATTATACCAGTACAGTTTCTATTTAAATTTTTGCTCCATTTAGGACTGAAAGCCACCTACTAACTAGAAAATACTTTATTTATTTTGGTTCCTATTGCAGCTGTTGTAGCTTGGCTTTTTTGTGTCAAAATAGCAACATAGAAGGTCCAAGCTTACAATTCATTTGCGCTTATAAGCAAAGAATGTTTCTTTTTTTTTGTGGTTTGCACAGCATTGAGTTAAAGACAGCAGTCAATAATCTCATGAAAATTTCACAATTTTAACAGTCGCTTCTTTTCAGCTTTTCAATTTCGGCAAGTAATAGGCTTCACTCCTGGGAAAGTATTTATTTTGTAAACAAACATGGTTTGAAAGCACGATAAAGAAAGAACCACTGGACCTGTAGTAGAAACTGGATATTTAATATATATATATATATATTAATATATTATTTGGGGGCAATGTAGAGAGCAAAATTTCACCAACTTACCCAGCTTCAGACCCTGTTGGTGGTTTGGGCATGTTATTGGTAGAACCACTGCTTAGACCGGTAGCTGACGGGGGCGGGGGATACGTGGGAGCCTGGCTGAACCGATTAATGGCTGCAAGGAAACAAACAGTCAAACAGACACACTCAGTATCCATGCCATATCTCCAGCTTATGTACCGAGTTTGAACAAAGTGAATACCCTTCAAGTAGCACAAAAATACCTTTCAGCATAAAGTTTGCTGACTCTAATCAAGTAATTACACTTAGAATGTTTTCTAAGTTAGTCAAAGATATACAACGAAGTTCCCATTCCAACTTTTATTGAGTATATGAAATTACATACTCTGTTTTTTTTTTGTTCACACCCGGATCTTTTCACTGGGAACTTAGTATTTACATGTATATGACACGCACCAACTTTCAATTTAACTTGACTTTTGTTATTTGATTTGCTAATCATTTCCATTTCCACATGTGTTCCATCAGGCATCTTTTCCATTATACATGTAGTATTTTTTTTAATTATTTATAATTTACAGAACATGGCAATACTACGTATAAAGTAGTGAGCATTTCCTTCCTACATGGACACATACAACTGACCACCACAACCACAGGTACATCAAAACACTCATCTAACCATTCCCCTTAACACTTGAGGCATTGGAGACAGCACATTCCCATCCAATTAATTAACCTACATCATGGAACATCTGTACAAGCAATATTTCTATAATACAGGTGATTCCCGTGTTGATTTTACACAGGCATATAAACTATTTCCCGTTTTACGTAATATGTCACCTTGGGCGACGTGGCTGGCTGGTATCCCGCTGCTGCTGTTCGGTCTCGGCTTCAGCTCGGCCTGCGATGCGTTTGGTGTCAACGAGGAATTTGAACATTTGGAATTCAGCGACTCTGTGCTGCTGCTGGCGCTGCTTTGGTGATCACCTAAGTTGGGACACAAATTGCAGAACAACTGATTAGATCACATACTTACACGCACATATACAGTGAAACCTGCTCTAAAGACCACCTGTATATAAAGGCCACCTGCTTATAAAGACCACATTTAACAGGTCCCCAGGTGTATACTTTCCATGCTTTTGAACCTGCATATAAAGACCACCTGTGTATAACGGCCACATTTTGTTGGTCCCTAGGGTGGTCTTTATATACAAGTTTCACTGTACAGTCAAACCTGCTCTAAAGACCACCCGTATAAGACCAGCCGATAATAAAGGACCACATTTTTAAAAAGATCTCTGGGGTTTATTTTCTATGTTACTGAATTTGTACAAAGACAACCTGTATATAAAGACAATATCTATATTAGGACCATATTTGTTGGTCCCTGGGTTGGTCTATATAGTGATTTCACTGTAAGAACTACCCGCATTTCGACTTAATGGGCCATCAGTGCTATCCCACCTTTAGACATAACAGGATTACTAAATCCCTAGCTTGCAGCATTCCCTGCTCGTGGGCCGAGTGAGGACATAGAGCAAATTTATGCACAGACTCGAAAGTTTGAATTTTCGAATCTTTTTCACACTATATAATGAGTATATGAGTAAAGTAAAGACAGACTGGCATGATAAATGACTTGGAATACATAGGTATGCGACATGTGACATATATTTGGTAAATGGCTGCTAGAAGACTAAGCAAGACCCAGACCTCTGATTCTAAAGAGATCTTGATCCAATGTGAACTCACAAATTCACCTAACTTGACCAAATCAACGAAACTATCAAATGTTTCTGTGAACAGGCAAGTGTATCTCACAAACTGATTAAACATCATCACTCATGTGGCTGAAAAGAATATATTTCATACCCACTTGCATGTATTGGCTGCCAAACAACACTGAATACTTGAGTAGTAATTTTGGTATTTTGTACATGTTGTAACAGCCCTTACTTCCAAGTGCAAGACAACAGTCAGTGAAATGACCCTGGGGTCACCCTCCTGAAGCTATTATCTGGTTATCAAGTTAATGTTATTTTTTAGCCACAACAGTAAACCTTGTGCTGAAAATCATCAGAACGGCCATGAAGATGTTGTCTTTCAAAGCTTTCAAAGGGGGTCTCTGGAGACAGGCTGAGATATGCTGGAATTGGGGTCCTTTTCACTGAAAATGATTGATCTTTCAAGAAAGGAGGTTTCTCATGGTAGTGGCCTTTCAAGACTGATTACGCTGTACGCTATACAGTATAACACCTAGCTTAAGGTCCCGCCAGAAGAAAACTCGACAAGGAACATGCCAGAATTAGGCAGACCACTTATTGATGGGCCAAAGCTTGCAAACAAATTTTTTTTGTTTCGTGGTCAAGACCATGCCAGAATTAAGACCACTTTGGGCTCCAGCATGGGTGGTCTTAATTCTGGGGTTCTCCGATGTACTCTAATATCGCTGTTGTTTGGATTATTTCCTGAAAATGGTATTATTAATGTAAACACCGCCTCCTCTGTTTACCCTAATCTATAATACAGCAAAACGGCTTCTCTGAAACTTTTAGTTTCAAGTTCGTTCATCATGTTCATCTAGTTTCGTTCATCACCCATTCCTACTGTAGTGACACACACAACACATAAAGACGAAAATAAAACAAAAGTACAAAACGGACATGCATCTACGGACAAGTTGCACACCTAAAACAATATTTTGTCAATTTTTTTTGTTGGTTTGTTAGATACTGGCCAAAAACAGAGAATATTAGATCACAACAAAGTTTTTACGACAAGACATTTGCACTGACACCGTAACCCAGCTGTCATGAAAGAACAGCAACAATACTGAACTTTGGCCTATAAAAGGTTTGAAAAGTTATTTATATTATAAAGTAATACATACAACACAGAACAACAGAGCAAGAAGATTAAACTAGCATATACGTGTATTTTTTATTTTAGCTTTTGGCCAATTGCATGTAGTCCTCTCAATTTTGGGCATTTCAGGGTAATTTAAACTGGGGCTTGATGCTTCACATTTCATGTATCAATAAATCTTGTTAAAACAGTATCTTTATTGCAGGGGGAGCATGATTTTGTGTATTTTTTATGTTTTCTTGGATAGGTGAAATGAGAGTTTGGGTTTTGTCATACTTTTTGTAATTATATCAGATACACTATTCTGGCTTCAAGTTTTCCACCCTTGCCTCACCCAAAGAAACTTTACGCAGTTTCCATACATCGGGTTTCATTCACATGATCATGGTGTTAACATGGTTAAAGGACTTCTACTATATATGCTTTGGACTTTCTTTTGCCATACTTAGTGATAACTACTGGGTAAACTGATCCAAGAAGCCCATGGACAATCAGGTGCAGGAAAGCCCTCCCCAAACTGAACTCGCAAGTGCCTTGAATGAAGCTACATGTATCATGATTATATTGAGTAATATGACTCTAGTATTCTCAGATAATGTATTTCAAACCTGTACGTTCTTGGTAGCTTTGTTCGTGTTTTTTTTTTCCTAATTTCTCTACATGTGGTTTACGAGGTCTTATAAATGCTACATAAATTTGTGTGAAATTTTGTCTTCAGGTGAAAATCAATGCATTTTAGCGTGAAGTTGAGGAAAGAGATGACCAATTTCTACATAGCATGCTATCTGATCCTAAATCTACACACTGTGTGGAAAGATGGAAAAGAGTTCGATTAATTCCTGTTTCGCATTTTCAATCATGTTATACTGAAGGTAATTTCACACTGAAAAGCTATGAGTGATCGCAGCCTACACATGAACAAGTTCACAAGTTTAAAGTGTCTCTATTGCCTGGCTTTTTTCACTACAGAGCCAAAATAGTTTTAACGTTAGGTAGTGTGAACATACCTTTAACATAGTTCCTGAAGACTGCTATGTGATTAACACAAAAAGATCTATACAACAATACAAATTATTTGAAAGGTTTTCATTCTGCCTTTATGAGAAACTAGGCAAAAAATTGCTTTTGCAAACAATAGTTTGAAATTATATTTGCGGAGTTGTGTTTAGGAAATTGAACAAATTTGGACATTGAACGATTTTATAACTTTTTCAGCTACCTTTTAAAATGTATGATTTTACAGCACACACATATTGATTTTTTTTTTTTGAATATCCAACTCACTTGCCTACATGTGTAATACTGAATTGCAGTATAATTCAATTTGTACTTGGAAAATATAATCCTTATGTATTAACACTGATCAATTCCCTCAATGTAAGATGTCCCTGCAACACAGGTCCTTATGCTTTCAAAGTCAAATTGATGTTTGTCCATCCTAAAAATATTCAAGAACATTTTATCCACCATCCTAGTAAAATGTCTATATAACTCAACGTGAGTGAAACAGCTAGAAAGAAGTGTGGTCAAAAAAAAGGTTAGGACACCTAAATAATACACCAATATGTATGACTTAGTGAAGAGTCGTTGTGTTGTTATGGACTTAAAGAAACAACTGGCTACTACTACCTGAGTACGAGCTCCATACTGGTCAGAGCATTGGGTGGAAAAACAACATGATTCACATAAAACAGGCCGCATCCCTCAATAATTGCTCTCAAAACAGTATGACAAATTGTATGTTACACTATATCATTACATTCTTTTGCTCTGCAGAAGAACAAAGTTGCAATTGACTCCTCCGAGATCACACACAAGTTCCCAATGATTCCATCTAATTCGACGCATTTAGAACCTTTTTTAAATCAGATCTAAGCATTTTGAGATGTTAGCAAGCAAAAACAAATTTTAAGAATAATATACTAATATTAAACACTAACCGGAATATTGACTGTAGAAGCCTCCCGTTGGTCGTAATTTTGCACGATACTGTGCATAAGTCTGTCCAGCGTCGTAAGATTGGGACATAGCACTACTAATGCCGGAGTCCGACAAATTGGCGTAGGTGGGCGTGGCGGACGACGCTGTTGATGATGTCATCGATGTCATTGGAGGTGACGAATTAACGGAAGATACTGAAGGCGGGGAGGGTGAATGTCCGTAGTTGTTATACTGTGGGTCTCTAACAGCGGAGGGGGGAGGGGGTGGATAGGTGGGTCTTGAGATTGGGGCGGGTTTCCCCCCGCTTGATGGCGCGGAGTGTACGTTATTTGTCACGCTGCTGCTGTGGCTGTATGGCGGTGGACCACTGTAGGCAGGTGGTCCTGTCTGATTAGAAGGACTATCAGGGACAGGCTGGTTGTCCAAGACTCGGACATTGGGGAGATCGGCAAACTGTGGACGCGTCTTAAATATCTGGAAGCAATTCAGACATACGGCAAAATAAAGAAGCTTTTTATACAAGTTCTTGCTAAATACAACTAAATATATAAAATTCTTGCTTGGAAAAATATTGAATGATAAAAATTTCTCTTCACAAAAATGGTTTAATATCATTTTTAGTTCAACAGCAAGAGCAACTTCCTGCTACTTTTACTTGCCGAGTTGGTATTTTTTTACATAAAACTTATGATAGAACCATGCATTAACCACCACAACAGAAATAAGACCAGTCCCCAGTTAAGACCACTAAATAGACCAGAGATGCTATATTGTTTCAGAATGAAGACCATCACAGAATTAAGACCACTTGGGCCTCGATCATGGGTGGTCTTATATCAGAGGTTCCACTGTATATATCATAACCACATCAGACCAGACTTTCACGGTTATTTAAGCTTACCTTGTCATACTGATCAATAAGAACTTCTATCACCAGGTTGCACCACTTGATATCCATGATGTTGGCGAGGGTTTCTTCTCGCGGACGAAGCAGGGTCGGGCCGAAACAGACCCCCAAGTTGGCAATCGTCATGAGGTTTTTTTCACTGTACTCGGAAATGCTGCAAATTTGTAATCAAATGTACAGATGATTGTGCAACATTTACTTATAATAAGAAATCAGCATGAAAATCTAACTTCCCCTGGACACTTCTGTGTAAATATGATGATACCATGATTTTACCATGGCTGCAAAGGGAGACAATTGTAGCATGCAACTACAGTATACAATGCTGCATACTGAATCTGATATCATCTCTAATTGTACAATATAGCCATGTAATAGAGCATTATCAGCCAACTGGCAGGCCTCAAAGCATGAACTATGTCAACAACTGTTTACAGTTATTATTACATATTAATATAATATCTTTTATTATTTTTGTGCAATAACATGTAGGGTGAAAACTTGATCTGAAGCTGTACTGTAAATTCATTAATGTTTGCAGGGATTAATGTTTCCATTTTTGACAAACTATGTTCACGGGGATTAATATTTGCGATTACCACAGGTCTTTTTAATTATCTAGGTACACATGGATTATGTTTGCAGCTATTTATTTTTGTGATATTAAGATGGTCGGGAATTTTGCCACACAAATCCCTCGCAAACATTAATGAATTTACAGTATATGCAAAAACTTGTGTAACATTGCACTGATGATGTGCATATGTCTACTCACTCTTTTAAGTGTTTGACCAACACATCCAGCATTTCAAAGTTGGATTCTGGCACCTGGTGGACAAGTTCATGTATCTCATTGATGCGCAATGTCCGGGACTCATTCTCTGAAGAAGAAAGGAAAATGTTAACATGAGCTAGAGAGATATGAGAAATTGTCAACTGCCACTCTAAAGGTAACTCAAAATGTAACTCACTCTTAACTGTATAACAATTAAATGCCTAACTCAGGGACATTTTGGCCAGATACTTTCAGATTTTCCAATATTGAAAACAAAGTTATTCGTAAGGAATTAAACATTTAAGAAAAGAAACAGAAGGAAAACCCTTTATCATAGCATTATCGACATAGGAATAGATATCAACATACTTGCAGCTTCTATGAACTTATGGTGAAGCCTGAACGTCATGAGAGGTTCGGGTAGTGATCGGAAATAATTCTTCACAGCACTAGTGATGGTTTTGGTTTCCCATTCTGACTCGTTGTCCATATCCAGCTTCTCTACTTTCCTGCGATCTATGGAAAAAAAGGAAATTAATACTGAGACATTATTTACTACATGTCGACCCTCTGAAAAGAATGGAGAATGTTTAAAACACACAGTATATCCTAATGATAGATCACAATGGGATCTTGGCGGAAGTTTAATCATTTCAATTATCGTTACAATTAATAACATAGTTTTGTAACTCTACAATCAAGGTTGAATGTGTATAGTACTGCATACAAAGGCATCCAAGGGCACTGTGCTGGTATTGTGTATATGAAGCCTTTATTAAGGTGAAATGTGTAAACCAGACCAGATCGTTAGATAAAACGTAATTGAAAAGGGCCAAGAAATTACACAGAGTGAAGTCCAGAAACTGTGACTAAGTGTGATTGCTATTGCCATTAAGCTTTGCTAGAGGAGTAGCTTGAGAATAGAATGGCATTATTAAGTTTCTCCACAGTTCTTTACTTGGATTGTTGTTCATTAGATTGAAATATCAAAAGTTCTTTTGCTTGTCTACCAACCTAGTCCCATATTTGTTAGCTTAGAGACCCGGGAGCCAACACCAACCAC